>WNEV01000039.1_pt1 | contig 62497 bp, 58 predicted proteins | sample 5399861 | NCBI WGS metagenome assembly WNEV01 (sample SAMN13153335, study PRJNA577476) | soil metagenome | isolation source: 40 cm grassland meadow soil 2 days after 3rd rain plot 2 | place: USA:California | collected 2015-11-11 | reverse complement strand
CATTCTTACTGCCCTCGGACCCTACGGTAAGAGCGCTGGTATTCGCAACGCCCAGCGTCTTCGAGCATTCGTTCTCTTGTTGCGCTATTCGGGCTTGCGGATTGGTGATGCGGTCCAGCTTGAGGTAAACCGGATTGTGGACAGCAAACTGCTGCTGCACACAGAGAAGACGGGAGTTCCCGTCTATTGCGTTCTGCCGGAAATGGTTGTCAAGGCGCTGGATGCAGCTCCACGTTCCAGCGCGCGTTATTTCTTCTGGACCGGCAAATCAACCGTGCGAAGCGCCAAAGGAAAATGGCAGCGCAGGCTTCAGCGGCTCTTTGAATTGGCGAAGGTGCCGGCAGGTCATGCCCACAGACTCCGGGATACGTTCGCCGTCGAGTTGCTTCTCGCTGGCGTACCCCTCGACAGAGTTTCTGTACTCCTCGGGCACAGCAGCATCCGAATCACGGAGCGTCACTACGCACCTTGGACGCGCTCGCGGCAGGAACAGATCGAGGCCGATCTGAAGGCCGCATGGAGCAACGATCCTGTCGTACTGACCGATGGCAAAGGCACGCCAGAACTGCAGAGAAAGATGAGCCGTATTAACTGAAACTTGATTATTGCTGTGTTTTTCAAAGGATGATACATTTAGCATGGCTTTTTATCCCCTGATTTCCTATAACGCCGAGTCCCTGAGTACCCCCCCCAACTTGAGGGGAATCTTGGGCTCCGAAATCACTGAGTAGAATTCGTATCTATATTAGTTCTGCTCGGGAGACTTGATCCGGCGAGCCGAGTTTGTGCCGTGGTGTGAAAACTGTTGTAGGATCAAAACACTGAGGTGCAAATTGCGACTCGATTTCGCCGGCTTGCGACAGTCGTTATTTATCCTACTGCTGCTTTTTAACGCCTGGGCTTCTTTTGCTTCCGAATGGCGCACGGTCGAGCTGTCAGCGCGTCCATTGAATGTTGTTGAGAATAACGGGACTCTTTGGGTGTGTGGGGCAGATGAACTGATTGCCGCCTCCGTCGACGGAGGAAAAACCTGGATCACCAAACATAACGCAAGAAACGGTAGGATTCTGCTGACCATAGGATTTGCCAATGAACAAATCGGCTACGCGGCCGGTACAGGGGGCACGATCCTTGTTACAAAGGACGGTGGGAATACTTGGGGCCTGATCAAGGTCCCGGATCAGGTAGTGTACGATGTTGCGTTCTCGGATGAAAAACACGGACTGATCCACACGCCGCGACGCATTTACACCACGGGCGATGGTGGGGCAACTTGGGCTCCCGTGCAAATCGAGCTTGCAAGCGAGGATTTAAAGGGATTTTCACACGTCCTGACGGTTGTGGCCCCTGATGCAAACCATATGGCAATCGTTCTAAGTCAGGGGAACTCTTCTGCGTATGACTATAGGTTGTTCCTAACCAAAGACGGCGGGCTAAAGTGGAGTGCTTCGGAGATTCCCAGCACGGGTCTCGGAAAGCTCACCGCTCATGGTGGCGAGTATTGGTTCGCAGGCATGGAAGTGATTGAGAAAGATAAGCCTGGCGGCGGCTACGGCGTTCCCCTAGTCATGCACTCACGCGATGCAGAGAAATGGATACACTTGCCAAAGTGGTCGAAACACGAATTCTCCGAGTGCAATTCGCAGGGGTGCCTCTATTGGGATGGTGCGGGAGTACAACTCCCGCCAACAGTCCCTGCTAACTTTTGGACGTTTGCACCTGAAAAGGCGGTCACAGCAAAATGGGCAGTCGCAAAAGGCGCTATTTGTACTGTGGGAACAGGCTTGAAGTGCGCGGCGGTGACAACGACTCAAACGATGCCTCCCTATCTGGAGAGCTCCTCTCCCGTCCCGCCGCCGATATCTGCTCCTCCTCTGGACGCTCCGCCGGCGCAAGGCCTCCAATGCCTTTACTGTGACTTCGAGAGAATCGTGGTCACACCTGACTTTCAGGGTGTCGCTGAAGTACAGCTCAAATTGCACATCGGTGAGAACGGGTTGGTAGAGCAGGCTGACATCGTGCATGCCACAAACTCTGGGATCGGAGAAAGAATTGCTTCATCCGCTCGAAATTGGATTTTTGTTCCTTTCGTGAAAGATGGTGTGGTGCATCCGGCAAACACGGATGTGAAGTTACGCGTGCAGGCAATCAAAAGCAAGTAGAGAAGATAGAATAGTTAATCGACTCCCGACGAAAAAAATGCTGTTGTCGGACACGATTCGGGTCCGGAAATCCCGTTTGAGTACACAACGCCGTTTCCGGATCGCCTTCTAACCAAGAGTTAGCCCCCAGAAATCAAGCTTGGCACACTATCTGCAGGCGGATTACCGAGTGCAGTATTTCGCGGACAGGGTAAGTGCAGAACCTCCACTCTCGGTTAAGAACGGAGCGCAAGGTGCGCAAAGAGCAGATATTGATGGTAAATGGATGTGGCGACGGGCTTGCACAGTAAAAAGGTGGCGGGCATTGAGGGTCTTCCATTGAAATCGACTATGAAGTTCGCGTTGCTCTGCGGCGTGTTGAATGTGATCGCTGCGATTCTCTGCAGCCTGTCCTTTGGGATTCGCGTTACTGTCGCGGGGTGGAGACTTAGGAATCCTCATTTCCGGTGTGGTTTTCGCGGTCCCCGTTTTCCTGGGGCCGTATTTGGCCAGCAGAAGAGGGTGGCTATCGTCTCCGGTTTCTATAGGACGTACCGTGCTCGCGGCTTTGCCCTTGCCATTTCTCCCGGTAGCCTTTTTTGTCGGAATGATAGGTTGGGGAGACATGCAGGAGCATTTGATTCGTGCAGCGCTCCATACCACTCATCGCGAGCTGCCTGACGGCATTATCGGAGCGCTAATCGTGGTGGGTATCGTTGTGCTTGGCGCAGCTGCGATCAGTCTGCTTATTTGGATTTCCATATCGGTACTCACAAAACGGTGGCGCGCGCAAACACTGCTAATTCTTTGGACGGGTTGCGCAATCCTGTCTGGTTTGTTTTGGGCAGCCCTGTTTGCGCTGAAGAGTGGAGGAACTGGTGTCGCTACCATTGGACTGGTGCTCGTCTTCATCTGTGGCTTCTTGTTTGCATTTGCCGTTGAGATGAATGCGACGGCGAGCAGAATGTCTCTTGTTTTCCGCTTTGCCGCAACCATTGCTTTGCTCGCCCTCGTTGGAGGAGGATCGGTACTGATTGCGAAAGGCGTGCCGGCAAAGGGCTTCCCCAAACCGGCGGGAGGCCCGGTTTGGACATTCGACCTTGCGTCGACAGGATGCCGCCCGGTTTGGGGAGGCCCCGACTCATCGGCAGCGGCAAATGAAATTACGTTTGCCACCAACGAAACATTGGGCATGGCGTTTGAGACCGCTGCAACCCCACTTGCGAACAACAGGTGGGAATACAAGTCGTGCGTCTTCAGTGTGAATGTGAAGTCGGGAAAGCCTATCGCGCAAATATCCATCAACGGCGGTCGACCGATCATGTACGGAAGTCCCGATGGGAATTTCAAAGTAAGCGCAAGCGGACGTTTGATTACCTATACTCCCACGCTCGAAGAACTCGGAGAGCCGGCGACAGAAAACAAGCCGACCGAGAAGTGGACCGCGGCAAGATGGCACAATTTCCGGAGCGACCCAGATGGGAAGCTGTGGTTTGAAGATGATGGAAGGGCAAGGCTCCTTGCACAGTATCCGCCTAACGGAGCTTTCATCCATCCCCTTGGCACCGAGCGAGTACTTGTGACGGCGGGCCGAGAGTTCGCGATTTTTCGTGCGGATGGTGCGCAAGTCTCCACAGAACGTTTCACGCGCGAGGGTGTGAGATTTGCGGCCCTATCCGCGGATCACCGAAGATTTGCAGTCGCCGTCTATTTGTGGGGAGTCGGTGATCCGAGTTATCTCGAAGAAGAGAGAATTATCGTGTACGAAGCAGAGACCGGCAAGGCCATTGCCGCAGTGCCGTCCGAGCCACTGCCAAGGACACAATCTTGGGCCGCGCTGTCGCCAGACGGGACGCTGCTAGTGGTGGGTGCGCAGAGCACTTTGCGGCTCTTTCGTTTGCCGCAGGAAGGTAAGTGAGCGCAGCTAGCCCTCTTGCTGCGACTACGCCCATCTGTCTGGCCTCACATAAACGCTAGTCGGAACTGTGCTCTGCTGGATTCGGACAACAGAATTGTGGATTGGAGGGGTAGATGAGAGGTACACGGAAAAATGGACCGTGGTAAGTGGATTCTCTTTCAGTCGGTTAGGTTGGTAGGGGCGGTGGGGATCGAACCCACGACCTTCGGCTTAAAAGGCCGCTGCTCTACCACTGAGCTACGCCCCTATGGCATGAATTTCTTATTGTAGCATGCTCGCGGCTAGCAAAAGGAAAGGCGACCGCCCCAAATGATGTATGACAACAACAAAAGCTGCGCGCCGCAATGGTGGCGCGCGACAGTTGCCCTCTAGCGCCTGACGTCTGCAGGCGATGGGACGCCAACTGTTGAGCAAGCACTAAACGAGGCGTTAGCGGGCGCACTTGGTGAGCGCGGAGAGTTGCGGAATTGTGCGTCACCGAATCCTTCGGCAAGCGCTACGGCCCACGGCCCGCATGAGCTGAAGGACTCAGTGGGCGAAACGCAGCGCGCGACAGATCGCAAGCCGCAGCCAGCGACAGCTTGAGCGGCGCGACGTGGTCGCTAATTCAGGAGAGGGCTTCGGCACTGGGAAGAGGGCGTTTGCGCCTCCACTCGTAATCTTTGCGCAGCTTGGCCTGATGCTTTTTGACTTGGGCTTCGAGATCGCTGAAGGCTTTCTTGCAACTGGTCCGCACCGTGGCGCCAATGCCGGTGGCATGCAACGTTCCGCTCGGCAGCGATAAATTCAGAGTGCAGGAATTCTCGTCCGTGCGCGGCGTTTTTGAAAATACGCCGTGCAATTGAATGAGATCCGGCGAGTAACTCTGGAGGAGTTTTTCCAGTTTACCAATGTGACGCGCAACTTCGCCTTCGACCGGCTTGTGGGACTCGACATGCTTGTAATTGAAGGAGAGTTTCATGTGTGCACCTGTAAAACCTAAGAGAGAGGAGGGGGGCACGGATCGGCTTCTCACAGCACATCGGCGAAAAGCATAGCAGCCTGCGAGGCCGGGAGCAACGGCGACCGGAGAATTTGTATTTGTCCGCGTTGACACTTCTCCTCCCTTCCCTCTACTCTGCATTCATAAACAATCGCCTGCGCCACTTCATGACACGCCGCAAAACACGAACTAGAGCGCCCTCAAACGAAGCCGGTCCTTCTTTCCGTCCCGTGGCGGCGAGTGCCGGCGCGGGCCCTACCTCGCCGCCAAAGAATATCCTGCGAATTGGCCCCGCGGGCTGGTCTTATCCGGACTGGGCCGGCTACGTCTATCCATCTCGCCGCCCCAAAGGATTTCATGAGGCGACCTATCTCGCCGAATACTTTGACACTATCGAGATCAATACTTCGTTTTACCAGCCTCTACGTCCGGAGCATGCGGCGCATTGGATCGAACGAGTAGCGGCGAATCCGCGATTTGGTTTTACCGCAAAGCTGTGGCAGCGATTCACGCATGACATAAGATCCACGACCTCCGGCTCCGCGGCATCGGAGGAACGCGAGGTTCGCGCCGGCTTCGATGTGCTTCGCGCCGCGAATAAGCTCGGCGCGGTCCTGCTGCAATTCCCCTTTTCGTTTCATCGCACGGAAGAGACCGTTGCGTATCTTTCGTCGCTGCTCAAGCGATTTGCCGACTATCCGCTGGTCGTGGAAGTACGGCACGGGACGTGGGATTCACCGGAAACTTTGGAATTGCTGCAAAGCAGCGGAGTCAGTTTTTGCAACATCGACCAGCCCATCATAGGACGGTCGCTTGGCCCGTCCGCCAAGGCCACTTCTGGAGTCGGGTACGTTCGACTTCACGGGCGGCGCTACGACACGTGGTTTAGCGACGACGAAGCGATCCCCGCCCATGAGCGCTACAACTATCTTTACACCGCCGAAGAACTCGCTCCCTGGGTAACGCGCGTCCGAAAAGTCACGGAGCGGGCACGAGAGACGTTTGTGATTACCAACAATCATTTTCAGGGCAAGGCGGTGGTCAACGCTCTGCAGCTCATCAGTATTTTGAAGGGATCGAAGGTGAAAGTGCCGGAGCCGCTCCGGCGGCACTTCCCGGAACTTGAAGAGATTGCCGATAGTCCTCCCGCCGAGCCGACGCTCTTTCCAATCGGAAGAGGAAGCAAGGACGAAACGAAGTAAAGATATAAGGACGGAAACTTGCGCGCTATTCTCCGCTAACAATTTGTTCCCCATCCCCCATACCGCGGTGTTTTGTGCAAAGAGTGCGAAATCGCTTGAAAATAAAAGAGTTGGTTTTTCGCCCCATGCAAAAGAGTGCGCAAGAATGTGAAAGTAAAGAGGATAGTTCGGAACACGCGGAAGACCGGGAGGGGGCTGCGATGGCGGGAACACGCTGGCCAGCTGGACCAGCGGGATTTCCTACAACCAGATCAAAGCGTTTGACTGCAACAACGGACTGCATAACGTCATTTCCAATAACATTGTGGTGGGTCAGTACGATAATTCCCCGAACCACAGCGACGGCAATGGGTTCATCCTGGACATTGACGCGACACCATCGGCTTGCGCCGGCACGGCGGCTCCGTATGAACCGGCAGCGTTGATCGTCAATAACGTGGCCTACGGGAATGGCGGCAGGTGCGCCGAAGCATTCCAGGTGGGTTTCTTCTGGATGATGGCGAATAACACGCGCATCAAAAATAACTTGGACAATGTGAACGCCAACCAGGCGACCGCAGCTTCGCTGGACTCGGATACGGCCAAGAATGGATATTTTGCAGACAACATCAGCGTCTCCTGGCAAGCATCCAATCCGCCGTACGACCTGCGAAACGCAGGCGCGAATATTCAATATTTCGCAAACCTTGCCTGGGGCGCGCCGTGCTTGCGGATCCTTCCGGGGTTGATTTTTGCGCAAAAAATTCGCAGTTCCTCAAAGCAGACCCGATGATCGTCGCGGCGCCTTATTTTGATGCCACGGCGCCCGGACAATACGCCGCTGCGGAACCGCCGTTCTTGCTGGAGAACGGGCTGACGGTTCAGCCCGGCAGCCCCGCGCAGTGCCGAGGGGTTGACCCCACCAGGCTTCCCGGAGTGCCCGCGCAAGTCGCAGCAGACATGAAAAATCCCGCCAACGCTTATTTCAGTTATGCGGACCTCAACGGGAACCCGCGCCCAGGTTCAGTAGGATGCTGGGACCTGGGAGCCTATCAGCACTAAGGATCGCTGCCGTCAGGATGCTCTGGCCGCGGGAACGATGGGAAAACAGACGAGAGAGCCCCACCTGGCATTGCGGCTCTGTGTTTTTCTGCGCCCAATACGCCACAGATTCCCTCATACGGGATTGCAAGATTCACCCGATTGAGTATTGCCCTTCTCCTGTCTACAAATGTACCTGTCAAGTGGTCCTTGGAGTCCCGGGGCGGTTCTGAACCTAGCCTGCGACCCTGATCCCGCCAAGGTAGTTTGAAAAACCGCCGAGGACCTGGCTACCCGCAAACGTGCATGCAGTTCACATGTTTAATCAGGGATCGCCTTATGGAGAATCGATTGATGAAACAGCTCAAGCTCGTTTTGTGCCTGGCCGCTCTGGGAAACATGCTAACTGGCCCCTTCCTTGGCTCTTCCTACAGCGCCGTTCGATTGTCGATGCCCTTTGCCGTGATTGACACGACGAACTGCGCACCTAACTCGCCAACGGTGTGGTTTGCCGCCTCCAACGGGGACGACGGCAATGACGGCAAGACTCCTCAAACTCCCATGTCAGTTTATGGCGCTACTCACACGGCGCTGCCCGGTCATCGAATCTGCTTTATGGGAGGAACTTATGCGGAGACGGGGACTTTTTATCCTCCGCGAAGCGGCACGCCGTCGGCATGGATCGTGTACCAGGCATATGGAGACGGGCCGGTGAATGTTGTTTGGACTCCTACCACGCTGGCATGTCCGCCGGCCGGGACTGCGGACTGCACCATGGTCAATGCCGTACCCTCAAGCGGAAACTCGTATCTGGAATTCAGGGGTTTCACTTTCTATGGCCAGGGACTGGCTGGAGACGCGTTCGGTTGCAATAATTCGCATCACCTGCGATTTATCGGCAACACCGTATACAACGTTCAGGGCGCGGGCGTGGGCGCGGTTCAGTGCGACTATTTGGTCAGCGATCACAACATCGTCTATCACAGCGGGTACTCCGGAACGACGGCCAGTTGGACGAGCGGGATTTCGTACAACCAAATCAAAGCGTTTGACTGCAACGACGGACTTCATAACGTCATTTCCAACAACATTGCCGTGGGCCAATACGACAATTCCCCGTACCACAGCGACGGCAGCGGCTTCATCCTGGACATGAATGCAACACCATCGGCGTGCGCTGGAACGGCGGCTCCATACGAGCCGGCAGCGCTGGTGAGCAATAACGTAGCCTACGGAAACGGAGGCAGGTGCGCCGAGGCGTTCCAGGTGAGTTTCTTCTGGATGATGGCGAACAACACCTGTTACATCAACAACTTGGACAACGTGAATGCGAACCAGGCGAACACCGGCTCACTGAGCACAAATGCGGCCAACAATGGATATTTTGCGGATAACATCAGCGTTTCCTGGCAAGCGTCGAATCCACCTTACGACCAGCGAAACACGAATACAAATATTCAATATTTCGCAAACCTGGCATGGGGAGGCCCTTGCTGGGTCGATCCGGACGGTAGTGATTTTTGCGCAAATAATCCGCAGTTTATCAAAGCAGATCCAAGGTTCGCCGCCGCGCCTTATTTTGATCCTACGGCCGCTGGGCAGTACGCGCCCGCAGCGCCGCCCTTCTTGCTGGCTAACGGACTGACGCCTCAGCCGGTGAGTCCCGTGTACTGCCAGGGCGTTGACCCCACTACACTACCGGGAGTGCCTGCACAGGTCGCCGCAGACATGCAAAACGCGGGCAACGCTTACTACATTTATAAAGACTTCAATGGGAAAGCGCGCCCCGGTGCTGGAGGCTGCTGGGACTTGGGAGCGTATCAGCACTAAGCTGCGGCCGCAGGCGTTCAGGGCAGAGGACCGCCTGGCAGCCCGGCGCAAGAAAGACCGTCGATACTCGGTGTGATATCACCTCAGAGATGTTCCCGCCGTCGTGAATTTTCTATTTTTCGACTTGGCCCGCTTGGACCAACCACCGAGGCCGAGCGCAACCGACATGCAGGCGTCGCGCAACTCTTCGGCGAGGACGGGGTCGACGAGTGCGCGGGCGACGACCATGCCTCCGATGCATATAGAAGCGATGCCCTGCGCGGTGGCTCGGCGAGGGCGGCCGTTCTGGAGCAGGCTGCGCTCGAGGACGCTAACCATGGAGCGGAAGACGGTCTCGAAGGCGCTCCTGGCAGACTTGCCGCTGCGCGCGACGTCCGTGGGCAAGGCGACCATGGGGCAGGAATCCTCAACGTTCTCAAAATGCTGGCGGGAAAGATAAGCGCGGACGACCTGGGGACCGACGTCGGCGGAGGAGAGGTCCACTTTCACGCCCTCCCAGCAACTCTTCCAATTCGGATCGATGAAGAAACAGTTTAGGACTTCGGCGTAGAGATCGCTCTTGCTATCGAAATAGCTGTAGAAGCCCCCGTGGGTGAGGCCCGCGCCCGCCATGATCTGCTGGATGGAGACACTCTCGAAGCCGTGGCGATTGAATAGTTTGCGCGCGCTATCGATGATGGCTTTCTTGACTGCAGGGCGATGTCCAGAGGGGTAAGGCATGAGGGCTCCTTGTGCTGTTGGGTGCAGAAGTATGCCCGAAGGAGGTTACCGAAGCCAGCAAAAGATTATCTTGAACATATTTTGGAGGGATGGTCTGATGCGCTGCGGTCGTACGAAAAAAGACGGAGGACGAGAATGAGCGAAGGAAAGAATTCGAGTGTATTCATGAATGCGCCGACAAGACGGCAATTGATTGCGGGGATGGTCGTTGCGTTTGGCGGCGTGACTCTGGGATCAAGCAAGGCGCGGGCGAGAGCCGAGGAGGAGATTTCGCGTTCAGCGGAAGCCATTCACCAGGAGCCGGTTTTCAAAGCGAGCCGGAAGCGGGTGTATGAAGCGCTTACGGACGCGAGACAGTTCGAGAAAATCGTGCAATTGAGCGCGGCGATGAAATCCGGCATGGCGCCGGGAGCCAAACCTGCGGAGATCAGCCGCGAAGCGGGTGGAGCGTTCTCACTTTTCGGCGGGTACGTGACGGGAAGGCAGCTGGAACTGATGCCGAACGAGCGGATCGTCCAGGCGTGGAGGGCGGGCGGCTGGGATCCGGGAGATTACTCGATCGCTCGGTTCGAACTCGTGGAGCAAGGAACGGAAACCAAGATTATCTTTGATCATGCCGGATTTCCCAGAGGCAAAGCGGAACACCTTGCGGAAGGTTGGAAGATTAATTATTGGGAGCCACTGGGGAAATTCCTGAGTTAGGCGCTGGGCAGAAGCAGGAGCCGGGCGGAGTAAGGCCGACAAAAAGCCGTCGCATGATTAAAACCGAGGCAAAAATCGGCCGCGCCGAATGTGCCGGGATTGACCTACGGATTGAACTTGAATTCCAGGAGGACCGTCGCTTCCGTGCTGGCCGGCGCATACTTCCAGTTCTTCAGCGTCTCTTCGACCGCACTCACAAGCAACGGATGACCACCGACGACCTTAGTGGCTTTGATGTGGCCGTCTGGTGCGACTACGACTTCCACCTTTACGACGCCCGTAAGACGGAACCTTTTCGCCGTTTCGGGATAAGCGGGCGTTGGATTTGAAATCAGCTTGCGGCCTTCTTGTGCTGGCAGATTTAGCGCGGTCAGAATCAGCGCCATGGCTAAGAAGCTGCGAGCCAAAATTTTTGCGACTTTCGCTTTCTCGTCCATGACGATGTCTCTCCCGATACCAGGCTAGGTCTGACCTCGAAGAGCGCACAAAAGCACTCTGCCGACTGAGCGCGCTATCAAGTTCAAACGTACCGCGAAACAAACGTTAGGGTAGCTGTGGGGAGGTACAGGTGTGTCTAGCGAAACACTGAGCTGTGGTTCAGGTACGGAATTCTTACATTGAAGAAAAAGAGAGCGGAGAGACCATCCAGGGCCAGCCTTGAAAGGATATCTTTGCGGCAGAGCGGAGAAAAGGCCGCCAGCCAGGTGACGACCGCTTCAGCACAAACCTAAATGATGCGGCGGGGCAACAGTGGGTTGAGGTGCATGGTGAGGTCGTAAACGGAAGCGCCGCAGGATTCGGAGACATCCTCGGGGCGACAGCCCGGCTGCGAGTCAAAGAAGGTAGCGACGTCGCCGATCTTGACGCGCTCCTCCCTTCCCACTTCGACGATGCAATGGCTCGCAGAAACCGAGGCGATAACGGGATACAGATCGCCGTTGACGCGGACCTTTGCGCCCTTATCGCGAGCGAGTGCAGCGGCGCGGGGCCAGCCATCGGCGTGGCCGACAGGCAGCGTAGCTACCCATACGTCTTCCTTGGCGAGGTAGGCGCGGTTGTAGCCCGCGCTGTCGCCTTTGCTTAGTTTCTTCACGTAGATGACGCGAGCCTTCAGGCTAATTGCGGGCCGAAGATCCATGATGGAAGTGCGGCGAAATTCGTTTTCGGAGTAAATGCCGTAAATGGCCATGCCCGGGCGCACCATGTCGAGAAACGCTTCGGGATGCTGGAAAAGACTGAAGCTGGAAGCGGCGTGTTTTTTGCCGAGGGCGATGCCTTCCTTTTCGAGAGAGGCGCAGATTTCGTGGAAGCGGCGAAGCTGCTCTCTGTCGAAGTCGGGGTCCTCCGTGAAAGTCATCATCGTTCCCTGGATTTGGACGGACTTGCGGGCGGCGAGATCGCGAATCAGTGGCACGGCGTCTCGATAAGGCACGCCAACGCGGCCAATGCCGGTGTCAATGCAGATGTGGAACGGGATGGGCTTTTGCGTTTTGGCGGCGATCTTGTCCAATGTGAGGCCCAGCGGCGTGTAGATCATGGGCATGATGCCTCGTGCGACGGCGTCTTCGAGATTGTGCTCGTCGAACGGGCCGAGCAGGAGGATGGGCTTGCGAATGCCGGCATCGCGGAGAGACATGGCTTCGTGGAGCTTCACGACGGCAAAGCCGAAGATTTCCGGCTGAGGCTCAAGGAGCTTGGAAACGTTGGTCACGCCCATGCCGTAGCCGTTATTTTTGATGACCGCGAGGATGGGACGAGAGGCGGCGCGGCGGGAAATTTCCTGGACATTGTGGCGCAGGTTTTCGCGATGAATCTCCACCCACGGATCGAACGAGGAATCCTTCGAAGTGCCCGATTCATAGCTTTGCGCGGCGGAGGCGAAAGAAGGAGAAGCGCCGAGCAAGACGGGGAGAGTGAGACCTGCTTCCAGGAAGGACCGCCGCGAGGGCTTCATCACGAGGCTATTTCTTGAAGAGGTTTTCGAAGGCTTGGCGCGCATCGGTGTGGCGCGGAGGTCCGGGGGGAGGCGCCGAGCCAGGAGCGTTCGGCTGAGTATAAGACGTTGGCGCAGTATCTTTTTCAATGGTCATGCGGAATTCGTAAAAGGTACAGGAGTTCTTTGCGTCCTTCGGAGAGATGCGTTCCTGGATCGGCTGGGTGCATTCGAACTGCGCGCCGGAATCGAAAAAGCGGCACTGTTTGCAGCAGTGCAATTCGGCCTGGCACTTGGGGCACTTCCCGTTGGGATCGAATCCCGGTGTGAGCACAGCACCGCAATTGGAACAGCGCGCGCGGGTGACCGTGCCGACCATACGGGGCGTGCGGGGGCCGAATTGATCGGCGCCGCGCGGTCCGCCGGCGGGGGGCTTACGTTCGTGCTTGTCCTTCTTGTCCTGCTTTTCCGCGTCGCGGTAACCGCGGTGACCATACTTTCGATCCACAAACGCCTCCGTCCGCCCAGTCTCGACGGACTGCCACAACTACAACTCATGCTTTTGCGCTGTCGCGCTTGCCAACCTGGCTTGTATCCAATCGGATTGTTACACTCGGCCGGACGGCGCACTCATTCCCTAGAGATTCCTTGCAGAATTGCGAACGTCTAGCGAGCAGGAGATGGGACCTCTATGTTTGTAGCGCTCTGGGAGTACGAAGTCAAGCCAGGTTGTGAAAAAAGGTTCGAGGAAGCCTATGGCCCGGGCGGCGGGTGGGTGCGGCTGTTCCGGAGCGATTCGAACCACATCGAGACTCGATTATTGCGTGATCCCTTTCGCCGTGCGATTTACGTCACTGTCGATTTTTGGAATTCCCGCGGGGCCTATGAGAAGTTCATGACGGGACACCAGGACGAATACACAGCACTGGACGGCGCCGGTGAAGAGTTGACGAACATCGAACGGCGGGTTGGCTGGTTCGAGGCGGTTGACGCGTGACCCCGAGGCAGACGTAAGGAGACGGTTCTCGGTTTAAGGAAGGCCTCAGTAAAGGGCAAAGTCTTTCATCATGAAACGGAGCCGGGAAAGCGCAATGACGGGTTACTGCCCAACCACATGGCGATGAAACCGTCGGGCGGAAGATCAGGTTGGAGAAATTCTCGAGGCGTTGCTTCGGAGCGGAGAAGGGCTTCTGCGGCCAGATAGCCGCTGCGCACAGCGCCTTCCATGGTGGCGGGCCAGCCAGTCTCGGTCCAGTCACCTGCCAGAAACAAGCGAGGGACGGAGGTTTGCTGCCTGGGGCGCCAGCGATTAACACCGGGTTCCGGCGAAAACGTCGCGGCAGCCTCCTTGATTACCGTGGCCTTCAGCAATTCCGCGTTGCGTGCCGCAGGAAGGGCTTTCCGGACTTCGCCCAAACAGAGGTCGATAATTTCTTGACGTGGCTTCTGCAACAAATCGTACGACGCGCTGATAACCAACTGCAGGTACTGTCCGGCTGGCACTGTGTTTGCTGTTCCATTTGAATCGCGGCCGTAGAGCGCAGTCTTATTGAAGATCCACTGCGTCGTGGTGTCTAGGAGAGTGACGAACGGCTCTTTCATCACGGGGCGGTCAAACCAGAAATGCACGCCGGTGATGGGCGCAACCTTAATCTTGTCCAAATTGGCAAGGGATGGATCGCTCTGCTTCACACTCTGCGGCAACAACTCCGCCAGCGCGGTGTGCGGCACAGCGAGGATATAGGCATCGGCCGATTCTTCTCGGCCTTCATCGAAGCGAATTCCTGCAATCTCGCCGCTTTCCATTTTCAGGCCGCGCACCGGCGCGCGGAGAATCACTTCCCCGCCCCGTCGCTCGATTTCAAACTTGCAGCCGTCGTATAGATTTGCGAGCGGTACGGCGGGCACTCCCATGCGGTAGCCAGTGCTGCTCGAAAGGAAAGCCTTCCAGAAGACATCGACGCCGAAGCGCGCATCGGTGCGATCGAGTTCCTCGTCGAGAGCACTGACGAGGACAACCCGCCAGAATCGTTCGACAGCGCGCTTCGTCTGGCCGCGGCGGCGGAGCCATTCGAGCATGGAGATGCCGCCCTTTTCCTGAAGGTCGGCGGGATTCCCCTGGGTCTGCAGGATGTCGAGCATGGCGCGGGCGATCGAGAGCTTATCCAGAAGATTCAGGAGACCAAAAGCGGCAAATGATCCAGTCAGATGAAATGGCGCGGGCAAAAACCCGGCTTGCATCACTCCCCGGCGGCCCTGGGGATCGAGAAAGAGGAGCCGGTCAAAAAACTTGATTTTGCCGACGGCGCCGATACGGCGGTAGAAATCCTCGAGGTTGGTGCAGCAACCGAGGGTGACGTGCTGACAATTGTCCACGTGCTCGCCGTCGGGCAACACGTAGGACGTCGCCCGGCCGCCAAGGAAGGGACGCTGTTCAAACAGTCGCACGCGCCAGCCGGATTCAGCCAGTGCGACGCCGGCTGCCAGCCCCGCCAGCCCGCCGCCGATCACGATCACGCTTTTCAAGAATATTCTCTTCCGTAGTGCGCCCGAAACGCGCTTTGGCAATGAACATCATTTTTTCCGCTTTGGAAAGACGAATGCGCTCGGCGAAGACAGCGAAGTCCAGCAACTCGATACGACCGAGAAGCGCGCTGTACGTATGCACCAACAGCCAGAGCGCGCCGCGGCTGTCGGTATCAACAAGTCCGAGCAAAGTGGAGCCTTCTTCGTAAAGCTGCCAGGCGCGTTCGGCTTCGAAACGAAGCAGTTCGCGAACGCCGAGAGTTGTTTCACTTCGGCCAAAGTCATCCGGTGAAACCACGTAGCGCTGGAGATCTTCTTCCGGAAGATACACACGGCCGAGTCTGTAGTCCTCGTGAACATCGCGAATGATGTTCGTCAGCTGAAAGGCCAGGCCAAGCTTTTCTGCCAAATCCAGTGCGCGCGCGTCGCGGAAGCCAAACACGTGCGTACAGGTGAGGCCAACCGTGCCGGCAACGCGGTAGCAGTATTCGCGGAGGCGCTCGAAGGTTGGATATCTCCGCACCATCAAATCCATCTCTGCGCCGCTGATGAGATCGTGAAGATAGCGCGCAGGCATTTTGTAACGCTGCATGGTGTCCACCAGCGCGGGAAGGACTTCGGCTTCACCATACAAGGCTTCGGAAGGCAAGGGCATGGCGGCGTTGCCATCAAAAACCTGAGAGTGCCCGGTAACGGACTCATCGAACGCGGCGCGCCACTTCGCCAAACCGCGCTGCTTTGCGAGAAGGCTTTGATTTTCATCCGAGACATCGTCAACGAGCCGCATGAAAGCATAGAGAGCGGCCAGGGCGTCGCGCTTGGGCTTCGGCAAAAGAAAGAAAGCGTAGTAGAAATTGCTGTGCGAGGCACGCGCGATGCGATGGCATTCTTCGTAGGATTGCGCCAAGTTCATTCGGTACAATGGCGCCGCGTCTCGACCGGGCGGGTGCTGTGTCCTGGCCATTGCCGGCTCTGGCAAACGCCCGGATGCGCGAGGATTTCCACCTACCAAGTGTGCCACGAGGGCGCGGCTAAGCAGGGCGGCCTGCTTCAGTTTGCTGACGGCTGGGCGATAGTGAAGCGTGTCATATCCCATCGCTTCGATGGCATCGAGGACTGCCAGCCCGCCGCGCGCAAACATCTCCACGTCTACACTGAGGCATCCATTCACCATTTTTGCAAGAGGCCGGCCTTCCGCGAAGAGGGCGCGAGTGCGGACAATGAGGTCTTTCATTAGGCCAACGTAGCGCTCATCGAAGCGCCGCTCGACGATGTCATTCTCGGAGAGTCCTCGTGCGGCAGCGGCATCCAGCGGAATGTATATGCGTCCGATGTCCAAGTCGCGCGAGACGTCTTGCCAAAAGTTCGCGAGTTGCAACGCGGTGCAGGTGGCATCGGACAGACGCTGGCGCTGTTCGTCGCCGTAGCCGCAAAGATATAAGACCAGGCGTCCCACCGGATTTGCCGAATACACACAATAGCCGAGGACGGCATCCCAATTGGGATAGCGCTTGACGGTTTGATCCTGGCGGAAGGCTTTCAGGAGGTCGGCAAAAGGCTGCCTGGGAATATCCTTTGCGATGATTGTTTCGCGCAGTGCTACGAACACCGCGTGAGATGGCTTTCCTTCATAGCAAGCGTCCAGTTCGTGTTCCCACCAGGTTAGCAATTCCAGCGCGCGCGACGCATCGGGAACTTCGTCGCCAAGATCGTCGGCCCAGCGGCAGTAAGCATAGACGTTGTAGAAATGCTGATGCAGCGCTTTGGGGAGCAGCCACGATACGACATTGAAATTTTCGTAATGGTGCGTCGCCAGCCAGCGCGTGTATTGCCGGGCCACTTCGGGCGAACAGCCGGGTTCAGGCGCGTGCTGGGTGATTTCGATTTCGCCGGGGCGCAGCATTAGAAGAGAGACTCCTCGCTTCGTAGTACCGTCCGGAGCGCAAATTGCGCGCGCCGCTCCATTCCGCTGAAACAGCTGGGATTCCGAAACAGAAAATGTCGGGTGGGTTTGGTCCACACCTGAAGACTATGGCCGCACGGCCAGCTTGATTTCGCCGCTACGCGACTTCATGCGCGCAAACGCTTGCGGCAGGTCGGCCAAACGGATTTCTTCGGTGACGAAATCGCGCGCCGAAATATCACCGCGTCGGATAGCTTCCAGCGCTTCGCGGAAGAACCGTGGCGTGTGATGAAAAGGAGAAATCAACTTTATTTCGGAATAGTGAATCGCTGCAGGATCGATTTCGACGCGCGTGCCCGAGGGCAGCCCGCTGAAGAAATTCACAACGCCGCCGCGCCGCACCATCGCAAGAGCCTGCTTCCAAGTGGCTGGATTGCCAGCCGCTTCCACTACGGAGTCGGGGCCCAGTCCGTCCTCGGTGAGCGCTTTTACGGCGGCCACAACATCTTCCCTCTCGGTCACGTTGAATACGGCCACCGCGCCAAGCCGCTTGGCAACATCGAGCGGAGCTGCGCGACGCGCCAGCGCAATCACGCGAACTCCCCGCCGCGAAAGCATGCGCACAAACTTCAGTCCAATGGGACCGCAGCCAATCACCGCAGCGGTGTCGCCGGTCCGCACTTCCATCTCGTGGATTCCGCGGAGCACGCACGCCAACGGCTCGGCCAGCGCGGCGCTCTGATCGTCCACGGAGTGCGGCACTTCCAGCATATTTTCCACGACGATGCGCCCGGGGATACGCATGTAATCTGCGTAGGCGCCGTTATTGAACAAGAGGTCGTCGCAAAGATTTTCTTGCCCGCGGCGGCAATGGTAGCAGCGCAAGCACGGCGCGGAGTTCGCGGCGATCACGCGCATGCCGATGCGCCAGCGGGGATCCACGCGCTTGCCGACAGCCACAATTTCCCCGACCAGTTCGTGGCCAAAGACTGCCGGCGGCTGAATCATTTTGGCGTGATAGCCGCGCTTCCAGACCTTAAGGTCGGTGCCATCGGTAAGCGCCAGGCGGACCCGCACCAGGACTTCGTCGGCGGAGAGAGCGGGCACGTCAATCATTTCAATGCGAAGATCTTCGCTGCCATAGAGCACGGCTGCAGTCATTTTTGAGGGCACCGTGACGTGGGTTGCGGCAGCTTTCACTTGTTCGCCTGCTTCCAGTTTCTTTGGCGTCGTCGTGCTCATGTGTGTGTGATTAAGATCTTGAGTGATTCCGCTGTCGGCTTCGCGGCCAGGTCCAAGCCTTCCTGGATTCTAGCCAACGGAAACCGGTGCGTCACGATATCCATGACGGGCAGTTTCTTCTTCAGCACAAGATCGGCCCCTGCTTCTTGGATGTCCACGGCCGCGCTATAGCTGCCCAGGATTTCCTTTTCGTCGATGCCCACCGCCGCAGCGGGAAACTCAATCCTGGTCACCGGATCGTTCGCGGCGAATAACAGCACGCGCCCCCCGGGCCTTGCCGCTGCCAGAGTATCCACCACAACCGACGGATGAGCCACTGCCACTAAAACCGCATCGGCACCCCGCCCTTCGGTACGGGCCCTTATGTGGTCCACAAGCTTACCATCACTGGGGTCAAACGACTCCAACGCGCCTAAAGTTAGGCTCTTGGCGCGGCGGACCGCCATGGGGTCGCTGGTGTACAGTCTTGCGCCTTGTAAATTGGCGACCATCAACAATTGCAGGCCAATGGGGCCGCACCCGGCGATGAGCACAGTTTCGCCAGCAGTTACGCGAGCCTTCTGCACGGCTTTCAGAATCGTGTTGATGGGCTCGATAAAAGTGGCTTCCTCAAAGCTGACGTTATCCGGCAAGGCAACAATCCCGCGTTCGGCCACCCAGGGCATGGCTTTTACGTATTCGGCGAACCCGCCACCGTTGGGGGTGAACCCGCCGGTTAAGCCCGTGGTCTTATATTGCTTGCACTGGGAGAAAAGACGGCGTTCGCAGTAGAAACATTTGCCACAGGGAATGTGATGAAAACTCATCACGCGGTCGCCGACCTTCCATTTCCTTACTCCGCGGCCGGTTGCTACGACTGTTCCGGCTACTTCGTGGCCCAGAATCTGCGGCGGCGGGATGTAGGCGTGAAAAATCTTCTTGATGTCCGTGCCGCAGACACCGCAGGCGGCGACTTTGATGAGGACTTCGCCTTCGGCCACTTCGGGGACGGGGACTTCCTCGACACGAACAACTCCCTTCTCGCGGTAGACACCCGCCCGCATGGTTTTGGGAATAGGACCAAGTGTCCTCTCGGCTTCCAGAGTTGTGCTGGCCCGGCTCATCGCGCGGCTATCTCCCGAAGCTCCGACGGAGGCCATCCGTGGCTTCGGCAAGACAACTCCTTGATGAATGCTTCAAGAAAATGACAAAGGGATTCGGCGGCGGTGTGGCTCTGCCGTCCAAGACGAATGAGTGCGGGCAATTGGAGAGGATGAGTCGCCACATGCTTGACGACACCGCCAATTTTCACTCGCCCGCGCTCGTCCACGGTGGCCGAAATATCAGCTGGCATATCTTCGTCAAAACGGTCGCTGACCACGCGAATCGCAGCGGCTGAAACATTTTTTTCTTTTGCCACAGAAAGAGTAGCGAAGCTTTCCATGTCCACAGCGTCGGCAAATGGCGCCAACCGCTGCTTCTCTTCGGCCGTGCTAATCACCTTATCGGTGGTTAAGAACAGTTTCGCTTCAGTCGCTTGGTTTTCGTAAGCTGCCATAAAAAGGTTGCGAGAACATTCGATGGTTTTTGATTTTCCGAGATGTTGCACCGCGCGAGCGGCGAGAATATCGCCAACTTTGTGCGCTGGTTTAAGGGACCCGCAGAAACCGGAGGCGATGCATATGGTGTGTGGGACCGACATGGCTATTTCCGTTACATGGCGCGCCTTTTCCATTCCCATGCCGGTCACGGCAAAATCAACCATCGCGCGCCCCACTTGAGTTCGAGACATCTCGAGACCGTCAAGGTGTACAGGCTCCAGGGTTCTGAGCTTTCGCCACGGGGCGAATTCGGCATCGACGGCGAATGTAACGAGAATACGCATCAATTCCGTTCATATGCCGCCCTAAGGGCGACGCTACAAAAACAAGAGACAGCTCTAAGACCAGCCACTACAAAACCGCGTCGCGTTGAAGCGCGGCCACCACAACTTTACGCTGCGGCCCGGGCCATGCGCTTGGCTCGGCCCTTGGCGATGTAGCCGTTGGCCTCGTACCAGCGCACGGCGCGCTCCAGCGCCGCGGCCACCGGCCCCGCCTTAAAACCTAATTCACGCTGCGCGCGAGAGCAATCCACAAACATCATATGTCTCGCAATCTTCACGCCCTCAATCGGAATACCCGGCTCGCGTCCAAGCAGCCTTGAAAACACCGTATTGGCATAGGCTACACCCAGCGCGAGTCCGTGAGGAATCTTCAGGCTGGGCGCGCGCAGGCCGGTTATCTTCGCTAGAGTGTCCAGCATGGCCTTGAGCGTCAGATTCTCCCCGCCCAGAAGATAGCGCTCCCCGACTTTTCCTTTTTCCGCGAGCAGCAGGTGGCCTGCCGCGCACTCTTCCACACTGACAAAATTCAAGCCGGTCTCCACGTAGCCGGGCATCTTGCCATTCAAAAAATCTAAGATGATTTTCCCGGTAGGCGTCGGCTTCCAGTCCCACGGACCCACCGGCGTGGTCGGCATAGCCACAATGACCGGCAATCCGTTTTTTGCGGCGTTGAGCGCTTCCCGTTCCGCCATCCACTTCGAACGTTTGTAGTGGCCGACCATTTCTTGCAGCTTGGCATCGGTGAATTCATTGGGAAGCTTCGGACGGTCCACGGCAATCGTGGCGACAGTGCTGGTGTAAATCAGCTGCTCGACCCCTACACGTTTTGCGGCCTCCAGAAGGTTTTTCGTTCCCCCGACATTCGAATCGTAAATCTCCCGGGAGCGCCGCGCCCACAAGCGGTAATCAGCGGCAACATGGAAGACGCGCTTGACGCCCTTCATCGCGCGATCGAGCGAGGCAGGGTCGCGCAAATCCCCGGTCACGTATTCGAGCGACAAATCCGCAATCGCGCGATTGGTGCTCGATGTGCGAAGGAGCACGCGGACATCATCGCCGCGGGCCACGAGCTGACGTGCCACGTGGCTGCCAAGAAAGCCCGCCGCTCCTGTAACCAGCGTGGTCATGCGATTCTTACGCCTTCTTCGTCCGCGTGGGATTCCTCTGCAAGGAGGACGGCGCTTTCTCCCGTGTTTCGCGCTGCACTTCGCTGGCTGCTCAGTGCCGGTTCAACAATTCGCGAAAAAGATTCCCACCACTTGCTGCCAATCAACTTGCGTGCCGCCGCCACTTTTTGCCGCAAGTCAGCGGCGTCTGGACTCGCGGAGTCCGACCCGCCGTTGGCAACCGTAATCACAATTCCATCCACATCGCGTTCGTTCACATACTGGGCCAACTCCGCAATCTCCCTCAATTCAGTCTCTGCACGCACGCGCGCATGGACACAGATCAAAAAGCCCGAGAGCCGCGCCGCTCGCATGCCCTCGGAAGCCAATTCGAAGACGCCCGGCCGAAAGCGTTCCGAAGCTAGACCCTGTGGACCAGGTTCGAGTCGAACGGTCAGAAAAAGACGCGAAACCGGCTGAAACTCGTGGATGCGCCGGCGAAGAAGCGTTCCATCGGTCTCGAGAAAAACAAAGTGACCGGTCTGCGTGACGGCTCGAACCAGGTGCGAAATGCCCGGATGACGCAGCGGCTCGCTTCCTCCAATCCAAACAACGGGGCACCGGCTGCAGTTAATTTCGCGAATTCTTTCGTGCGAAACGGGATGGCTGGAATCGTGATGCAAAATCTCCGCCGCATCCACAAACTGAATGACACCGGCTTGGGCAGGGCGTAGTTTCCGCGCAACGCGGGTCCGCGTGAGGTCCGCAGTAAGCCGCAGAGGAAACCGCATCATGCGCTCTAAAACCCGCTGCGCAGCCGGAATTCGCTGGGCTGGAACTTCAGCGCCACGTCCTCATGCGCGCCGCGCGATTGGTTGGAATAGCGCGCCAGCGCATACACCGGAAAAGAGTTCCGGTAGAGGTGGTATTTCAAATAAAAGACGCCCGGAAAACCCGTCCCCGTGAAATCCGGCTCGCTCCAGGAGCCGTCCTCATGCTGTTTGTGAACGAGATAGGAAACGGCTTTCGCGATGGCCGGATCGCTAGCGTCCGTTCCCGCAAGCAAACCGATCAGTCCCCAAGCAGTCTGCGACGCCGTGCTCGGGCCCTGCCCCTTCGTCGAAGGTGTTTCATAGCTGGCAAGTGACTCACCAAAACTGCCATCGGCCTTCTGCACTTTGCGGAGCCAGGCCACCGCGCGCTGGCAATAATCGCGCGCGGTCAGCGAAACCGTCTCCAGGGCGCGCAACACGCCGCTGGTTCCATAAATGTAGTTGACGCCCCAGCGGCCAAACCAGGAACCGTCGCCAGACTGATCCTTCAGCAAAAATCTCACGGCGCGCTGAATCGCGGGATGGTCCGCCGGCCAGCCAAACCGGCCCAGGCATTCCACCACGCGCGCGGTGACATCGGCGGTAGAAGGATCGATCATTGCGTTGTGATCCGCGAAAGGAATGTTGCAGAGGAAGTTATGGTCGTTGTCGCGGTCAAACGCGCCCCAGCCGCCGTCGCGATTCTGCATACTGAGCAGCCACTGAATGCCGCGGCGAATCGCACCTTCCATGCGCTTGGCATCGGGATACTTCACGCGTTGCAGTGCCATCAGCACAAACGCGGTGTCGTCGACGTCGGGATAAAAATCATTGCGAAATTCGAACGCCCAGCCGCCGGGCTCCGCGTCCTTGTTCTTCACTTGCCAATCGCCGGGCCCGAGAACTTGCTTGGAGAGCATCCAGTCCGCGGCCTTCACCAGGGCGGGATGATCCGCGGGCAAGCCAGCCTCTTCCAGGGCGACCATGGCGATGCAGGTATCCCAAACCGGCGAAACACACGGCTGCATGCGAATCGTGTCGCCCTCTTCAATTTCAAAACGCGAAAATTCTTTGATCTCGCGCCAGGTTAGCGGGTCGTCCGGGCCGTGCCCCAAAGCCATCAGCGCGAAAATCGAATTCATCATCGCCGGGTAGATGGCGGCAAGGCCCTCAGTCCGCTCGATATGATTCAGCATCCAGGATTTCGCTTCGCGCAAGGCACGCTGGCGCAGCGGCTTCCACGGCAATTTTTCGTAGAGCTTCAACCCGCGATCCAGAGCCAGGAAAACGTTTTTCCAGGAGAGCAGCTGCTTGCTCCAGTCGAACGCCGCGGTCTTTCGCGTGGGATCCTTGAACAACTCATCCACGCGGGAGCGCTCCGGCAAGCGCCAGTCGGGCCGCAGCGTGGACAGGATCGCCATCGGAATCACGATGCCGCGCGTCCAGGAGGACATTTCATAGATGTTGAAATAAAACCATTGCGGCAGGAGCATCAGCTCCGGCGGAATCGAGGGAACAACCTCCCATCCGACAGCGCCAACCAGCGCCAAATAGAACCGCACATAGGAATTCGTGTGCTCCAGGCCGCCGAGACGATGGATCGTCTCGCGCGCTTGCACCAGGTGGCGTGCTTCCGTGGAATCGCCAGCCAGTTTCAAAGCGAAATACGCTTTGCACGTCGCATTCAGCTCGGAAGGCCCGCCCGGATAGATGGACCAGCCGCCATCGGCGAGCTGCCGGCGGCGCACGTAATTTGCCAGCTTGGCAATGCGCTCGGGATCAGCCTTGCCCAGAACGTGCAGGTAATAGATGTAGTCGGATTCGAGCGTGGTGTCTGCTTCGAGTTCGCCCTGCCAGTATCCTTCCTCTGCCTGAATGGAAAGGAGGTGATTCGCGCCGCGCTCAATCGTTTTTTCCAGGCGCGCAGCCCACTCCTGCTCCTGCCAAGGCAAGGGCGCGGGCGCGACGGAGACTCCTTCACCCATTCTGGCGAATGAGGCCATCAGTGCTCCCCCCAGAGCGGAACTTCATGCTGGTACTGCCAGCAGGCCTATACAGGCAACATTAAAATCAACTTAACTGCCGTATCGCGTTTCATTTCCCCACAAAACGCGGCAGTTGCCATCGAGTAACACGAGTACTATTAAATTATCGCCGCCTTCCCCGTGACGGTCAACGGCTAAGATGCACTAAACGCGACACTGCGTTGTCAAATAGAAACGCTTGCAGGCCCTTCCAGCATTCTCTGAACGAGCACCTGCAAAGGCTCAGGCAGTGGTTCCCCCTCCTGCTGCGAAACGGAGGGCTTTTCCTTGAGAAGGCGCGCTGGCAGCCTGGTCCAGGATGGGCCTTCAGCGGAGAATTCGTCAGAAGTCCCGCGCAGCACCAGCGCATCGGCGCGATCGAGAGCAGCGCGGGCGGAATCCTTAAAATCATCCTTCGCGGGATCAATTACGGAGAGATAGAGGCTCGGCTTCAGGAACTGCAACAGCGAATTGCTCTCCACAATGACGGGCGGCTGCTCCTCGCCGCCGGCTTCCACCGCCTGTTGAAGCCCGGTCCTCAAAAGCGGCAGGCCCTCGGCAAGGAATCCCTGTTTGGTCCGCAACCAGAACGATTTCCGTGCTCCGGCGGCCAGAAAACGGGCGCTGTCCGTTCCCGTGTCCGCTTGCGTTTCCCAATTGATAGCGCAGACATGCTCATCTGGCGCGCAATCGCAATCTTCTCCATTCTGCGCGCAAACGCCGTGGCCATATTGTGTGATTTTGCCAGCGATCCAATTAGCACGGGGAAACGCAGAAATCACGTCGCAGACCAGTTGCGTCTTGCCAATGCTGCGCGTGTGCCCGCCAACAACAATCAAGCGCCAGCGTGGTGACCCATTTGTGTTATTTACCGCCAAGCTTGCCCTCAAGTTCTTTGATGCGCGCCGCCAGTTCGGGTAGCCGCGCGAACCAGGCGTAAAGTTCCTTGAATTTTTCAAGGGGACGGGAGGGGGTCCCCCAGACTGTTTCACCGCTGCGAACGATTTTCCCTCCGAGGACGCCGCTTTGGCCACCAATAATAGCCCCATCTTCCAATTTGCACCGCTCTCCAAAGCCTGCCTGGCCCCCTACAACCACGCGCTTCCCAAAAACGCACGAGCCGGACAAGCCCGCCTGAGCCGCGACCACGGAGTGCACGCCAATCTGGCAGTTGTGGCCGATGTGTACAAGATTGTCGAGCTTCACCCCTTCACCAATGCGTGTGTCTTCCAGCGAGCCGCGGTCAATGGTGGTGTTCGCGCCGATTTCCACATCGTCTCCAATTTCGACGATGCCCGTCTGCGGAAACTTCCAGTGCTTCCCCTCCCCTTGAGCATACCCAAAACCGTCCGCTCCGAGCACCGCTCCGGAATGAATCTCCACGCGATGCCCGATTCTCACGCTGCCATAGAGGGTCACTCGCGGATGAATCCGGCAATTCTCGCCGATCCAGCATCCCGCGCCAACTACGCAGTGGGCTCCAATTTGCGTCCCGGCGCCGATGTGAGCGTCTTCGCCAATCACGGCGTAAGGACCAATGCCAACGCCTGCCGCGACGCGTGCAAGGGGAGCAACAATGGCGGTCGCGTGAATTCCAGATGCGATTGGCGGGCGATCGAGCAACAGCGCGGCTGCCTTTGCAAACGCGAGCCTTGGGTGCCTGCTCCGCAGGATTGTTTTGCCCGGTAGGGACACTCCGTCGGTTGCGATGACGCACAGCGCCGCGGAAGCCACAGCCCTTCCGGCATATTTCGCAGTTTCCACGTAGATCAGGTCGCGGGCACCGGCGCGCTCCGGACCAGCGACTCCGCCAATTTCCAATGTACCGTCGCCTTCCAGCTTTGCGCCGGCCTGCTCCGCCAATTCTGCCGCTGTTCGTCGCATTTTGCCCTCACGAGAAATCGTAAACCGGTGGCTCGCCCTTTGGCCTCGTGTTCCATCGTCTGTGTACCCAGACCCACTGGTCTGGATACTTACGGATGATGTCTTCAATCACCTTGGTGAATCTCTGCGTATTCTCCACCACGTCGCGTTCCATATCGCCCGTTCGAATCAACTCGATCGGCGGCTCGAACCGCAACCGGTATTTCCCGAGGCTTTCGTCCCACACCGCGTAGCCCGGCACGACCGCGGCATCCGTATGCAGAGCGACGCGGGCGATTCCGGTCGTTGTGCTGGCTTGCTTTCCGAAAAAATCCACGAATACGGCCTCCCCGGGCATGGTGTTCTGGTCCGCCAGAATTCCGATCGTTCCCGCGTCTTTCAAAACCTTCAACATGACGCGGGCTGATTCGTTTTTGAATATTGGACGATTCCCCGGCAAACATCGATAACTGTTTACGAGCGCGTCGATTCTCGGGTTGTCGATCCGCCGCGCCATATAGTGCAGCGGAAATCCATAGAGTGCGTGCGCAAACGAGGACAACTCCCACGCGCCGATGTGCCCTGTCAGGTACAGCACGCCTTTCCCTCGCCGCTGCCCTTCCAGGAAGTTTTCATGGCCATCGAGAGCGACAGTTTCTTCGATATTCTCTTTCGAGTACTTCGGAAGCCGGACAAACTCCGCCGCCATCCAACCCAGATTCCGTAGCATCCCGCGAATGACTTTCTTGCGCCGGTCGTCGCTCCAGTCCGGGAATGCAATTCGAAGATTGATCTCCGCGGTTTTCCTCAATCGAGGCAGCAAAGCATAAAAAAAGCGCATCATTCCCGACGCAAAACTGCGCGCCAGCGGCCGCGGCAAGACGCCCAGCCCTTTCAGAATGACCCACACCGCCGCGTATTCGATCCATTCCTTCATGGCCTGTTCAAGATTGCGCGCGTTTCCCGCCGGGCGACAGTATGCAAGAGGTCCGTCGCTGGAAGATAGTGCTTCGATGTTAGACTCACCTTTCCGTGACCGAAACAACCGTCCTCATCGCCGAGAACACGCGCACCAGCACCGCCGCCAGAATTGGCTGGGCCATTTTCATCGCAGCGACGCTCTACGTCTGCTACTTCAGCCATCTGGGCGCAATTGGCTTCGTCGGGCCGGATGAGCCGCGTTACGTTTGGATCGCACGCGACATGGCTGAGACGGGCGATTGGGTCACGCCGCGTCTCTACGGAAAACCGTGGTTTGAGAAGCCCCCGCTCTTCTATTGGAGCGCTGCGCTTTGCTTCAAGCTCTTCGGCGTCAGCGAAGCCGCCGCGCGGTTGCCGAGCGTCGTCTCGGCGCTGCTCGCAACGCTCGCGATGGCTTGGCTGGCTCTGCGTCTCTACGGCGCGGAGACGGCCCGCTGGCTGCTGCTCCTGCTGCCCACGACGGTCGGCATGATTGGCTTCTCTCACGCTGCCGCCACAGATATGCCCTTCAGCGCGATGCTCACGATCGCGATGGTCTGCGCCGCCGTGGTCCTGGGCCTCACGCGCAACAAGAACACACCGATCCTTCCGCGCACTCCCTGGCTGGCCCTCCTTCTCTTCGGGTTCTTCCTCGGCCTTGCCGTCCTCGCCAAAGGCCCCGCCGCCATCATTCTCTGCGGAGGCGCCGTTTTTTTCTGGGCCCTTTTCACCAAACGCTGGCGCGACGCCTTTCGCCTCCGCCATCCAGCCGCCATGGCATCTTTTTGTCTTACGGCTCTCCCCTGGTATATCCTTTGCGCTCGCCGGAACCCCGATTTTTTCCGCATCTTCATCATCGAACACAATTTCAAGCGTTACCTCACCCCCGAATTCCAGCACATCCAGCCGTTTTGGTTTTACTTTCCCGTTCTGCTTGTGATGCTTCTGCCGTGGACTGCAGTAATGCTCTGGGCAGCTATCGAGGGAGGCTTCCGAATTGCGGAATCGAAAAAAATAAGCCCACCTACTCTATTTCTCCTTTCCTGGCCTGGGTTCGTCGTATTGTTTTTCAGCCTTTCACACTCGAAGCTTCCTGGCTACATCCTCCCTTCTATTACGGCGATTTGTCTGATTGTGACCCATGCGTGCATCTCAATGGTATCCGCTTACCAACGATCATTTCGGTTCGTCGTCATCACGGCGGGCGTCATTCTGTTTTTTTTGTTCTCACTGGTTAGAGTGGCAACTCCGCATATATCTCGGGCAAGCGAGAAATTCGGAGTCATGGCCGGCTTGATCATGGCCCTAATGGGCGCAGCCAACATTTTCCTGGGTATCTTCTATCCATCGCCCGCCGCGACAGAGCTTCGCAAGTTCCTTGCCGCTTCCGGGGTCATACCGATTCTTTTGGGTGTTTCGCTGGCCGATGATTTGTTGTCATCTTACTTTCGCTGGGATCCATCTGGCCGCTCGCTTTCCGAGGAAATTCGGCGGAGTGGAATTCCTTCGCAGGAGTTGCTGGTGAGAGCAATGGGTCGCGGTCAGCGGTACAGCCTGAGTTTTTACCTTCACAACGAGGTCACAGATTGGGAAGCGGAGCATCCCCGTGAGGGCTACCTGCTCTCAGGAGGAAAATACTGTGGGGGTATGATCGGATCGGACCTTACGTGCGTGGAAATCCCATTCAATTTGGAGAAGACTGGTTTCTTTCTCTACCGAATCGAACGGCGCTCAGCGGGCATGCTGCCCGACGGGAGGCAGCCTCACTAGAAAAAACGACACCACGCGGTTTTCGTACGCCCGCTTTTCCTCGTCTCCCAAGCTCACAAAATTTCCATGCGGAATAATCGCCTGCTCACGCGGCTCGGGCGCCTTCAAGAACATCTGTCGCGTGGTCTCCGCGAGCTCCGGATCGTCCATCGCCTGTATGTAAAGCGTCGGTACCCCAGCCAAAGCAATCAACTTCTTCGAAACCGGTGGGTCGTCGCGGTGCGCGTAGTTCAAATATTCAAAGCTGAACTGCGCCGCGCGCACCATCAGCGGAAATCCGCCCAGCCCATTACGCTCCACTCCCACCTTGACCATTTGCTTTGGCTCGTCGTACACCGAGTCCAGCACCAACGCGCGAATCCGTTTGTCGTTTTCCGCTTCGCGCAGTGCTGCGTACGCGCCCATGTTGTAGCCCCAAAGTCCCAGGCGCGTGGGATCCAAATCAGGCCGCGCAGCAAGCACATCCACCGCCGCGCGCACTTCATCCACTTCGTGATAGCCCAGCGTGCTAATTCCGCCGTTCGCTCCGTGCGCAGCAAAATCAAAAATGAATACGTTGTACTGGTGGTCCTGCAGCGCCGATTCCAGCGTCAGCAACTCGCCGCGGCTGGATTCGTATCCATGGCACAAAACAATCGTCGCCGCTCCCCGCAGCCCGGGAAAGAACCATCCTTCGCGTTTTTCAGCTCCGCCCGCTCCCCCCGGCACGACGAACTCCAGCACTTCCGGCCGCCCTGGGAAACTCGCCATGTTGATTTCCGTGCTCGTGCGTTGCGGCTTCACGATGCGATAAACGAGAAAGCCCGCGATGGCCGTTGTGGCCAACACGGCAAAAAACGCCAAGGCCAATAGCGCCATCAGCATCTTGGTGGACAGTCTGTTTGGATAACGGAGTTCGTAAAGGATCTGCATTCGTCGTCTGCGCAACTGGGCTGGCGGCGGACGCCGCTTCTTTCTACCTCACAATACTCTTTTGATGATTTGCATCGTAGCACATCTTTTGCATCGCTCCCTGAGCCGCCCCATTCCGTTGTGTCTCCTTCTTTACCTCCTCTGCTTTCTCTCTTTCCTTCACTTCCTTTATGATGGAATGGCGCTGCAGGGGCCGCGCCGCTTTCCTTAATTCATGAACATCGTCGATTTGCGACAGACTACGGTCCGTCAGATTGAGCCGCTTCTTGAAGAAGAAGCGCGGCACTGGCGCGACGAATTGCATTGGGACTACCGTGGCGCGCTTGAGCTCATCAAACGCTTCCTGGACGCGCATGCCCTTGCCGGATGCGTCGCCTTCGAAAACGGCGTCGCCGTCGGATATTCATTCTACGTCCTCGAAGATCAAAAAGGGCTGATCGGCGGCCTGTATGTTTCCTCCAAATTCCCTCAGGATTCCATCGCCCCGCGCCTTCTCGAGGAGTTGCTCGTCTCCATGCGCGCCATTCCTCATCTCGCGCGCATCGAAGCGCAATTGATGCCCTTCAGCGGACCGGTGGACACGCCGCTGATCGGCCAGGGTTTCCACCTGTACACGCGCCAGTTCATGCTGCTGGATTTGCACAAGACCCATGAGGCCAAAGCCGGCGCCTCGGCGGGCATGCGCCTCAATCGCTGGAATGATCGTTATTTCGAACCTTGCGCGAAGTTGATCTACCTCGCTTACACCAATCACGTCGATGGCGAAATCAACGATCAATACCGTAGCCGCGCCGGCGCACTCAAGTTTCTGAAAAACATTATCCTGCTGCCCGGGTGCGGCCAATTCGTGCCGGCGGCATCCTTCGTTCTTCACGAGCCCGGCAGCGACGAACTCGTCGCCGCGGTTCTGACCAGCGAAGTTTCCCCCGGCGTCGGCCACACCACGCAAATCTGCGTGCTGCCAGGCTACCAGGGCCATGGCCTCGGCCGCATGCTCATGCAAACTTCCGCCGAAGCGCTTCGCTCCATGAAATTCAGGGAACTAACTCTGACCGTGACTTCGGATAACCGCGCCGCCGTCCTGCTATACGAAAAACTCGGCTTCCACACCATTAAGACTTTCACCGCTGGCGTCTGGCCGCGCTGACGGCGCCGTAAGTAGACAGAGAACCGCAAATAAAGCAAAGCCGCAAATCAGTTTCACTCTTAAGGATTGTCCTACACGGATAGATGCTTCAGCCAACCGGCGAACCGCGCCCGGTCTTCCTGCTGCATCGCCACGAACTTCACGCCCATTCCTTCCCTGTGCTTGCTCCGTCGCACGGCGGCGCGCGCCCGTACTTCGCCTGCGGGTACGTCTACTAACAACTGGATGTACGTGCCAGGAGGAGGAGGCTCGGCAGTTCGAATGTACAACCCGCCCATTCCGAGATTTGCTACGCGCGAGAGATGCTTCATCCCCGCATTCTGCCAGGCTAGTATGGTCCCTTTCGGCGAGGGCACCCGGGGATACTGGCGCAGGTCGTTCATAGCCGCCGCAGAAACAGAAGACCGAACGATACTCCTTTTCCATTCACAATTGAAGAAATGATTTCAACTTATGCCTGGCACTCAAGTAAGAGAGAACGGCCCCAGTATCGATGGGGCCGTTCTCTCTTCAGCTTTTCCTCCCGACCTTAGAAGTTCAGCTTCATCCCCAGCTGCATGATTCGAGGATCGCGGGTTGACGATATCGTGTTGTACAGCGACGAGATCATGTTCGTTGAGCCACAGCAAATCGGATTCGTGTGGTTAAAGGCGTTGAACGTTTCCCAACGGAATTGGCCGGTGAGGTGCTCCGTGAACTTGATGTTCTTGAACAAAGACAAGTCGGTGCGCCAGAAGCCCGGGCCGCGAATGGCGCCGGGACGCTCCGTGGTCTCGGTCATCTGTGTTGTCGGAGGTGCAACCCAGCGCGGCGGCGTTGAACCAACTTGCCCACTTATGATTAAACTAGGAATCCAACGAGGTTTCCGCCCTAGGCGGCCAGTTGCTCCGAGCGCGGCGGGGGTCGGGAACCCAGCGCTTCTCTCGATTCTGATTTATTGAAGGCTCTTCTTTCGCGCCGCCTCGAATTCATCGCCCGGAACCCAGCCGGCCAGCGTTGGCAGCCACGCCGCCTCCGACCCGAGAACGAACGCGAATTTGGCGATCACAGTGTCCCCCGTGAAATCCATGTCGGGGCTGTACTCGTCGCTCGGCTGGTGATAACAGTGCTCGGTGAAATCCTTCGCCTGTTCCATGCCCCATTCCGCCGTGTGGCCCGCGTACTTGATCCCTTCGTTGATCGAGAACGATGGCACGCCCACTCGCGCCAGGCTGAAATGGTCTGAGCGGTAATAATGCCCCGCCTCCGGGCGAGGATCGGGCCGGATGGCCAGGCGAAAATCTTGCGCCGTCGCCTGCACCACGGGATAAAACGTCGTTCGCTCCGCGCCGCTCACTTCCACTTCTTCCGGCGTCCCCAGCGGCGGCACATCGTCAAAATTTAAATCCACCATGATTTTTCCGGGCGGCACGGGCGAATGTTTTCCGAGATACTCCGACCCAAGCAACCCCTGCTCTTCCGCAGTGACGGCCGCGAAAAGAATCGATCGGGGCGCCGCCACCGGCATCGCTGCCCACACGCGCGCGAGTTCAAGCAAAATTCCGCACCCCGTCGCATTGTCGTTCGCGCCGTTGTAAATCTTATCGCCCGGCAAATTCGGATCAATTCCCAAATGGTCGTAGTGCGCCGTGTACAGCACCGCCTCTTTCCCTAGCACGGCATCCGTCCCATGCAGCATCGCCAAAACATTTCTCGAGACGAATGGCTTCAGCTGGCTCGCAACGTGCGCCTTCAATCGGATCGGCAACTGTAGCGGCTTGAAATCTTTCATCTGCGCCCGCTGGAACATTTTGTCCAGGTCCAGCCCCACCAGGCCCACAACTCTTTTTGCCACATCCAGTTGAATCCACGAAGCCGTTTGCAATTTGGGCGTAGCGTCTTTCTTCAGGTACGAGCGCTCCGTGCCCCACGAATTCCGCACCACGTCCCATCCGTAACTCGCCAGGTCCGTGCGGTGGATGATCAGCGTGGCTACGGCGCCACGCCGCGCTGTTTCCTCAAATTTGTACGTCCACCGGCCGTAGTACGTCAGCGCTTTGCCTTTGAAAAAATCAGGATCGTCGGAGCTGGGTTCGTTCACAAAAAGCATCGCTACTTTGCCGTGGAGATCGACAGTTTTGTAATCGTCCCAGTCGTACTCCGGCGCTTTGATTCCGTAACCCACAAACACGATGGGTGCATCAATGTCCGCTGTCTCTGCCTGATTTTCGTTGTTGGTCACAAAGTCGGTAAGATTTTTCGCCTCGAAGGATTTTCCGCTCGCCTCGACGAACTTGAAAGTGGTTTCCGGAAGCGTCTTCACGCCCACCATCGGAACTTCCTGGAAAAATGTGCCGTTGTCCCCCGCCGGTTTCAGTCCGTACGAAGCAAACTGTTTCCCGATGTAGTCCGCGGCCAGGTCGCCGCCGCGCTGCCCCGTTCCCCGCCCTTCCAGTTCGTCACTCGAAAGATATTTTACGTGCGCGCGAATTTTTTCCTTGTCGACCTGCGGCAACGGTGCCTCGGCCGCAGGCGTTTTCTTCGTTCTCCCCGCCGTCTTCCCCTGTGCCGCCGCGCAATTTTCTTTTGCGACCACGCACACGAACGCAAGCAAGGCGCATGAAAAAATCACCGCATATTTCTTCATGGAAACTCCTGGAGAAAGGAATTACTTCTTGACGCGATCCTTCAGCAGATTCTTCAGCTCGCTCATGAATTCCTGCACGTCCTTGAAGTCCATGTACACAGACGCAAATCGCACGTAGGCGACTTTATCCAGTTTTTTCAGCCGGTGCATAATCATTTCGCCGATTTCCGTGGTGGTCAGCTCGCGCTCCGTTGACTCCTGAACAACACTTTCGATTTCGTTCACAATTGCTTCGAGTTTTGGCGTGGCCACGGGACGCTTTTCGCACGCCTTCAAAAGTCCCTGCAGAATTTTCTGCCGTTCGAAACGCTCGCGCCTGCCGTCCTTCTTGATGACCATGTAGGGAATTTCGTCGATGCGCTCGTAGGTTGTGAAGCGGCGGCCGCATTTCAGGCACTCGCGGCGGCGGCGAATGGTGTCGCCGATGCGGCCTTCCCGCGAATCAATCACCTTGTCGTCGATGTGCGCGCAAAACGGACACTTCACCGGGCTGATTCTCCTTGCTGGGCAGGACTTTCGCCCGCGGCTTCTTTTTCGTGCTCCGCCAATTCCCGCAATTTTCCAAGCGAAAGCCCTTCATGAATCAGCAGCGGCACGCCCGCCAGACTACACGCCGCAAAGGTAATCAGCCACATGACAATCGAGGCAGCGGCGGCGGCTTCTTTTTCTACTCCAAACACCGCCGTGTAAGCAAGGAAAGCGGCCACTTGCGAACCGCCACCAACTCCCGGCAACTGTATCGCCGAGCCGACCAGCGTGAACGCCATCACGAGCATGGCGTCGCCAAGATTGAGGCTTGCGAGCGCGCCACCGAAACTGTGCGAGACCCAGAGATAAACGAGCAGAACGAGGAACCAGTGGGCCACGGAATAAAACACGGAGAACGCGAGATCGCCTGCGGTTCGAATGGCCTGCACACCGCGCACAAACCCGAGAAGAATTCCCGCGATCTTGCCGCGCCAGCCGTGTGCGATACGCCAGCCTTGCAAGCGGCGCTCGAGCAAAGCAGATCCGTGGAGCCTCAGGTAAATCAAGGCTCCAGCCGCTCCCACAACTCCGGCGGATAGCAGCGAGCCCGTAGTCTTCGCGGCAGTTTCCAGCTTGGCCGCAGTTTCGCCAACATGACCGCGAGCTTGGAAGAGGAGGAGTCCGACGGAGGCAATAACGGCGGCGCTGGCCAAATCGAACAGACGTTCGAGTGTATAAATTCCAAACAGGTCCGCGATGGGCAGTCTTTCTTTGCGCGCCAGCAACAGCGGCCGCACCGGTTCGCCGGCACGGCCAAGAAGGAAAATGGCCGCAAAGCCAGCGAGCGTCATCGCGTAAATCGTTCCGAAGCGCGAAGGCCCCAGGTTTCGCTGGAAGACTTTCCAGCGCAGCGAACGCAGCGCGTAGCAGGCATAGATAGCGACAATCGAAAGAATCAACAGGAAAGGATTGGCGTTGCGGATGGCGTGGAGCAGTTTTGTTCCGCTGAAATCGGCAAGATTGATCAACCCGGTCGAACGGTAGACAACAAACCCCAGCACCAGCAGCCCGATCAGGACGACAAGGAGCTTCCTCGACGATTTCTGCATGCGCTGGCCAGCCTAACGGGCGCAAGCACTTGCGTCAAGTTAGCCGAGGAGAAATCAGGAGAACCCGAGAAGGGCGGCAATACGGTCGCGCACTTGCGTAAGAAGCGACACGGGGATTCTCCCTGCCTTTTGGGCTTTTCGCTGACGCCAATCGAGGCCTTTCAAATGATCAGAAAGTATCACTCCCTTGATGGCCTGGCGGGGGGAACGGGAACTTCGAACGGGTACCCTTTCGCGTGGCTTGTCACGGGACAAACGACCACCAAGCTGGTCTTCTCGTTGTAACTTCGAGGAGAGAGAACGACTGCGGGCTTGCGTCCTGCCTGCTGGAGGCCCGCTTGCGGCGTGAAGTCCAACCAAACCAAATCTCCAGCGTCGGGCACGTATTCGCGGTCTACCACAATTCTTTTCCGACCGGTGCACCCCAGTCGCTTTCGCCATGGAGATTCGCGGAATTAATACCGCGAATAAGCTGGCCCAGTTTTTGTCTACCCTTTTTCTTCCGAATTCTCAAAGTGCCGGAATCCTCGACGGCCATTTCCAGCTGGTCGCCAGGTCGGAGCCTGGCGGCTTCCGCGACAGCTTTGGGGATTCGCACGGCCATGCTGTTACCCCATTTTGCAAGTTGTGTCTTCACGGCTATAGGCTCGCTGTAGATACATAGTATATACGAGTTCGTTCTTGCGGGTCACTGGGCAAGTTTTTTGGCGGTGCGGTGGGCAGCTTCTTCGCCGGTGCGCAGGGCGCCTTCGCTGGAAAGACCGTCGAGGTAATCGCCACAAAGATCAAAAGGAGAATTCCAGACGGCGAGCTGCTTGCGCAAAGCGGTCATTTGGCGCAAACGGCCGGGAGGAAATTGCGCGATGCCGATGTTCCAGCGGACGAGATGAACGAAGAGAACTTTGCCGCGGCATTCGGGGAAATTTTGTTCGACGACATCGCTGGCTTGCTGTTTGAGGGATTCATCGCCGGCATCCAAACGGCGACGCTGAGGAGTGTCCCACAAGAATACTCCGGCCATGCCGGTGGCGATGGGGCAGCGATTGGGCGCGCGAAGGTGCTCCATTTCGATTTCGGCGCCGGGAACAACATCTTCCGTAAAGGCATAACCAGCGTAGGGAGTGTTCGGCGGCGTCGAAAGTGCCACGGCCGCGTTCACAATCCTGGAGTATTGCGTGCGACAAAGCACAGCAAGAATTTCTTCCGGGAGACTTGGGCAAATTGCGGGAACCAACTGGCCAGGAACAGCAAAGATGGCGGCGCGCGCGCGAAAAGTTTGCTGCTTCCCTTTCACTTCGGCTTCGACCTGAACTCCCGAATCTTTCTGCTCAACGTGGAATGCGCGGGCTTCCGTTAGAACCCTTATTTCGGACGCCACAGCTTCCGGAATGCGGTCGACACCATCGGTGAGATTCCATTGGCCGCGGACCAGCAAATTCCACAGCACTTGCATGAGAATCACGCGTGAAGAAGTGTCGACAGCTCCGCCGACCGGACCATTCAGCCCCGGGAGAAAGATGCGGTCGAAAACCCCTTCCCCGCCAATGCGTTGGAAATAGGTGCGCGCGTCTTCACCATCCAGCGAGCCGCTGCGAGTGCTGCATCCATGAACGAGGTCGCGATGATGACGCAGCAAGTCCAATCCAAAGCGAACGCTGGCAAGACGGGCGCGCCAGGAAATCCCGCGATCCAAAAGCAGATCCGCAAAGCGACCGCCACGATAGCCGCGGCATCCGGTGGCGTCCTGAATGCCAACACTGAATTTGCCTTTGCACACCAGTGGGGAAAGACGCAAACGCTTCACGAGAGCGCGCATGGAGCCGAACCCATTGCCGAACAGAGTGACGCCACGATCGACCACGAAGCCGTTGACGCGGTCCGTAGTCATGCGGCCACCGACACGGGACTCGGCTTCCAGCACCAGTGGATCAAGTCCACGATCCTTGAGACGCAGTGCTGCTCCAAGTCCGGCGATGCCTCCACCGATGATGATGACGTCCGCGTCTCTGCTCTGGCTGCTCACTCCGTTGCTCCTTAACGGCGCGTCGCGGCGAACAAATCAACCGCTTGAGAACTGCGCGCGTACTCCACATCATTGAAACGCTCGCGCAGGAACTTATCCCAATCCTGGCGCTTGGTGACGTGATGGATGACCGGGCCGAAGATGACATAGTTATGCACGTCCCAGCCGTGTTCGAAGAGCAACACTTTTCCGCTGGGCTTCAAGATGCGGATGGCTTCGCTGAAGAGTTTTTCGCGTGGGCCACCCGTGGGGATCTCGTGCGTACCAAAGCCAAGACAAACGGCGTCGCAGGAGGCGTCCGCCAGGGGTACCGTGAAATGATTTGCCTTGGCGGGAACAATTCGCGGATTGCCAGAAGGAGGAAATTCCAGATCGCGCACGTCCTGCACGGCTTCCTCGGCGGGTTCGCCTTCCACGTTCCAACAATCGACGGAGTGAATGGTGGCTTCCGGCAGGACGTCGGAAAGCAGAAAAGCGTGACGGTAGGTTCCGATGTGTAAATCAGCGACGGTTACCTGGCCCTGCACTCCGCCGAGCTCCACGAGCCGGCGGATGTAGCGCACGCCGGGATGGCCGTACATGCGATAAAGACCGAACAGCGAATAGGCGAGAAGCAGCAGCCCGATCTCGGCGAGCGCCAAGGCCGCCCAAAAGGCCAGGGAATAGTGGAGAAAGACTCCGATGAGCCCGAGCGGAATTCCGACAGCGAGAAATTTCTTCGTGATTCTCCAATAGTCCCGGCGGCTGACGTAAACGGCGCGTCCCCAGTACCACCACGCGGAAGGCCTCTCTCCCGCTACCGTGGCCGGGAACCAGTATGTGAGTGGCTGGTGTGTTTTCGTCATTATTCCTCCTGGAATTCGAGTTTCACGCAATGCCACATTCGTCGAAATGAAATTTCTAAAGCTCCGCGGTCCAGCCGGCTTCTTGCAACATTTGCAGCACCCTGTTTTGGAAGGGCTGGACAAAGGGCCGAACAAGAGCCGAGTCGCTCAATTCAATTGCTTGTGTAAGAAGATCCAGAACGCCGTCGAGGAGCTTATGCGTCTTCCGCTGATCGCTCGATTCGTCATAGATAAAGTAGAGAATCATGCCGAGATGCACGAGCCACAGGGCGGCTGGAAGAAGCTGCTGCGCTTCCTCGCTGATGCTTGTTTTGGCAATGGCTTCGCGGAAGATGGCCATGCTTTGCGCGCGCTGCATCTGGGTACCTTTCCCGAAAACGGAGAGGGGGTGCTGCGGGTCTGCAGAGTAGCGAAAGAGCGCTCCGAGGAAGCGCCGGTCGTCCTTCAGAATTTCCAGTTTCGAATGGAAGACGACGCCGAGGCGTTCGCGAAGGCCAGACTCTCCTTTCCATTCTTCACGGACCGTTTCGGCGTGGGCGCGCTGCACCTGATCGTAATAGGCGAAAACGATCGCCTCTTTGCTGGGGAAATAATAGTAGGCGGCACCGGTGGCGACTTCGGCGGCGCGTGCGATGTCGCGCATGGTAGTGATTTCGAAGCCGCAACCGCGAAACAGTCTAAGAGCAGTCTGGAGAATCAGCTCTCTTGTCTTCTCGCCGGCTGATTTTGTGGCTAGATTCATGAAGTCACCGCGTGCTTGAACATGTTCAAATACTAAAGCAAACCGAACGCTTTGTCAAGAACAGTGAACACGTTCAAGTCTTCTCTGTAAGCTATATAGTATCAGTATCTTACGGGTAGAGACCTCAAACTCTTGTGCAGCGACGTGCATGTTAGTGCCTGCAATACAGGGCAGGGCGCAGTCGGAACGGCCGATCAAGAACCGTTCCGATCGGAGTTCAGACCGATCAACGCTGCTACCAGATTGATTTTCTTGTGTCTTAGGGTAGCGCTGAGTAAGATGCGGGACAGAACGGTTGGCAATCAGTGACTGGTCCCGAGGGGAACTTTTCGAGAGCATTTTACGTTCCATAGTTGGCAGGCCGAGATGACTTGCCAGACGGCTTTTGAGAGAGAAGCCGGCTAGCAGACACGCCTTGCACCGTAGCAGGTTATGAGGCTGAAGATACGTTGGAGCAGGATGCCCAACTGGTCCAGCAATGCCTCCAGGGCGACGGGTCGGCCTGGGAGGAACTTGTGCGTCGGCACACCAGACGCATCTTTAACATCTGCTACCGGTTCACCGGAAACCGAACGGAATCCGAGGACCTGGCGCAGGATGTTTTTCTGAGGGTGTACCGCACGTTGGGGAGTTATCGTTCGGCCCATGGCGGATTCGCGACCTGGATGACCAGCGTGACGCGGAATCTGCTGATTGACCATTACCGTAGAACCAAGAGGGATCGCGTAACGGATTCGCTGGACGACAAGATGCCGGTGGTGGAAAACAAGGAATCCGCGGGACGGCGGCCGGATGAGCAGGCGCTGCTCGGGGAATTGAGCGGCCAGGTGCAATCGGCGCTGACGCGGCTTTCCCCGGAATTGCGGGAAGCGGTGATCTTGCGAGACCTGCAGCAATTGGAGTATAGCGAGATTCAACAGGTGTTAGCCGTGCCGGAAGGAACGGTAAAATCGAGAATCAACCGCGGACGAATCGAACTGGCGCGCATTTTGCAGCAGATGGGAGTGCGGCCATCATAAGGGAGATGGGAGTTTCGAGGCTGGCGCAGAACATTTTATGAACTGGACTTGCGAACAAACCGAAGCGCGATTGAGTGATTACCTCGACGGGCTTTTTCAGCCTGCAGAGCAATCGGCTTTCAACCACCACGTAAATACGTGCGAGCGGTGCGCGCCGCTGGTTGCCGCGGTCGCGCGGACGCTGGGCAGCTTGTACGCCCTGGAGCCGGTGGATGCGCCGGCCCAACTCGAGAGCGCGATCCTGACGGCGACGCTGGGGGCACCGAACTGGCGGAACCTACGGCGGTGGCTGAAGAGCCTGCAATCGCCGCGGTTTGTTTACAGCATGGCCTCGGTGGCGGCGACGATCGTCGTCATTCTTGCGGCTTCCGGTTTCTCGTTTCGCAAGCCCAAGCTGGCGGACCTAGCTCCAGGCACGATTTATCGCAAAACGAACGCCCAAGCGCATCTCGTTTATGCTCACAGCGTGAAGTTCGTCAGCGATCTGCGCGTCGTTTATGAGATTCAGACGCGCTTGAGCGAAAACGACCAGAATCCCGCTACCAGAGAACAATCGATACCCAAGAATTCTCCCGACAAGCAGCCGGGCCGCACCGACAACACGAATCCGTCCGCGCCCAAGCAGCAGAACCGTGCCGACGAACTCGGCCGGAGTCTGCGGGTACTCGCTTCGCAAATTCCCGTTGTGAGCGGCTCGATTGGTGAGAGGAGAATGCCATGAAGTGTGCCGTCCATTCCGATGTGGACGCAGTAGGGTACTGCCGGAATTGCGGCAAAGCGATGTGCTCGACGTGTGTGCGGCCGGTGCGCGACGTTCTCTATTGCGAAGAGTGCTTGGCAACTATCGTGGGCATTCCCGCTCCGACGCCTGTGGCTGCGGCTCCGCCTGCGGCATCACCCTATCAGATGCCTGCCTCCAGCTTGCCTCCTGCTTCGCCGAGCCACGCGAGATCGAGCCCCGTGCTAGCGTTCTTTCTGGGGTTTCTGCCAGGGATGGGCGCCTTCTACAACGAGCAATATGGCAAAGGCATGATTCACCTCGCCATCTTTCTGGTGCTGTTCATTACTGGAATTGACGGGTCCATGAGCGGCGGAGCGGTAGCCGCCCTATGGATTTGCGTCGCTGGATTGTGGGTCTACATGCCGATTGAAGCTTACCGCACGGCGAAAGCGAGGCAGATGGGCGAGACAGTGTCTGACCCGCTGGATTCCTTTACAAAAGAACGCCCGATTGGGCCGATACTGCTGATTGGCGCGGGAGTCCTGTTGTTGCTGCACAATTTTGATTGGTTTCCCTGGTACCGGATTTCGCAGTTTTTTTGGCCGGCAGTCTTGATCGGCGCGGGCGTCTTGATGATGCGCAACCGGCTGGACCGGCGTCCTTAGGAGGATTTTATCGATGAGTGATCGGATTCGATGCACGTGCCGCCGATGTACGATTCGCGGGCTGATGGGTCCCGCGGTCATCATTACCGTCGGCGTGCTCTTTCTGTTTGACCAGATGCGAGGCGGCTATTTTTCGTTCGGCAACACGTATCCCGTCATTCTCATCGTCATCGGCGCGATTAGCCTTGCCGCCGCGGCTGCTCCGGCGGATGGTCACCTTTCCGGACCGACTCCTCCAACGGCTCCGGGGACCTCAGGATCCGCGCCTGTCCCGCAAAATCAAATGCCCGGTCAGGGACAGGGGCAATAGGGCTTTATGGCCAATCTCCGTTCACGCGGCAGCTCACTTTTTCCTGGCTTGCTCCTGCTTTTCGTTGGATTGCTGCTGCTCCTTCACAACTACAGGGGTATCAGTATTGGCGAAGTGATCGGGCATTGGTGGCCACTCATACTGATTTTTTGGGGCGGAATTAAATTGTATGAACGGATGGCGGCGAGCCGCGCGGGCGATCCGGGTGCAGCAAAGATTAGCGGAAGCGAAGTTGTTCTTGTGCTGGGGCTGCTCAGTCTTCTGGGCATCGTGGTCGCGATTGATTACGGCAGACAAAATCTGCCGGGCCGCATTCACGAGTGGGGAAATAGTTTTGACTTCGACCTGAACGTCGCGCCAAAAGTCGTTCCGGCAGATGCGCGAATTGTGATACACAACGGCCGCGGCAACATCAGCGTGCGTCCTTCGGAGGATTCGCAAATTCGCGTATCCGGAAAAAAGAACGCCAAGGCCTGGAATGAGAGCGACGCGCAACAGTTTGCCGAGCGCGCCGGGGTGGAGATCGCGCAGAATGGCGACGGCTACGAGATTCACCCCACGGGAGTCGGCGCGGGCGATTCGCGGATCAGCTTCGATCTCGACGTGGCGGTTCCAAAGAAGGCCTTGCTGACGATTCGCAATGAGAAGGGCGATATCACCGTTGCGGACATGGCCAAGCCCGTTAATGTGACGAATGGAGTTGGCGACATCGAAGTTCGGGGCACCGGCGGGGACGTGAATATCGATACTCGAAAGAGCGACATTAAAGTTTCCGACACGAAAGGCAACGTCAAGATTTCCGGTCACGGCGGGGAAATAAATGTGTCGAGCGCCACGGGCGGCCTGACCATCGATGGAGAATTTTATGGAGCGATCCGTGCCGACAAAGTGGCGAAGGGAGTGCGTTTCCTTTCGCGCCGCACGGATCTTACGCTGTCGCAACTCGCCGGCCATATGGAGGCCAATCCGGGCAACCTGGAAATCTTTGACGCTCCGGGAAACCTGAGCGTGCGCACGCAGGACGACATCACGCTGGAGAATGCGGGCGGCAAAGTCAAAGTGGATAATCGCCGCGGGAACGTGAACGTGCGGTTTTCGGTTGCGCCAAAGGAAGACATCGAGATCGACAATGCGTCGGCGGGGATTACGCTGAGCCTTCCGGAATCATCGAGCTTCGAGATTGTGGCGGACTGCCACTCGGGAGATATTGACAGCGAGTTTCAATCGGATTCACTAAAGCTAACGCCGGGAACAAAGTCAGGCGATTCGCACCTCGAAGGCAAATACGGAAGCGGGCGCGGACCGAAAATTATTTTGAAGACGAGCTACGGACCAATTTCCATTCACAAGACCAGCTGAGAACTTCCCTGGAACAATTGTTTTGGCACAGGAATGTTTGCAGGCGGAAATATTCGTCAGGAATGCCTCCGCCTGGAAAATTATCTTGAGCGTGCGCCGAGTCAAAGATGCGTGGCCTTGCTTAGCGCACGTGTTTCACAGAGAACCCGTGCGCTACCGCACGCTTGCCCAGTTCTTGCCAGACGGCAGTCGGCGTTGCTGTGCCGCCGCTGCTCAGGATTCCACCGAAGAGATTTTGCAGGCAAGGCGCGGCCAGGAGAGGCGCTTGCGGCTTCAGCAGGGATGGCACTGTTGCGTCCGGCTGACTGAAGTTCAACGCGTATGCAAGATTCAGCACGTCGTTGCTCGCATCGCGTGGGGTCAATGGCGCAAGTCTCCAACGCCACTCGATCAGCTTCAAAACAGAAGTGTGGTCGAACACTAGCGCGCTGACTCTGGGATCAGCCGCATTCCCACGGCTGAATGGCGACGCGACAACCGTGGGGACGCGCAAGCCAAGCAGCGCTTTACCTTCCACGAGATCGGGATCCACGTTGTTGGCCGCGGTGGCACGCGGCGGAGCGACATGCTCGAAGAAGCCGCCCCATTCGTCAAAGTTCACAATGAAAACCGTGTTGGCCCACTTTGGGCCGTTGGCTACGGCTTGGAGAGTTTTGTAGAGGAATAAATCTCCTTCGCGGATGTCAGCATGCGGATGATCGTCGTTGCCGGTGCCGTCATCGAGAACGGTGTACCTCGGATCGACGAAAGAAACAGCGGGAAGCGTTCCGGTGCTTGCCCCCAGGAGAAATTCTTCGTAAAGGTGCGAAATGCCGAGATACTTCGCACCCCACAGGGCGAGGAAAGGCACGTTCGAATAGAAATACTTCGCGCTGACTCCGGCACCGGCGAGACGGTCCCAGATTGTCGGCAATGAGGTGAAATTTACTGTGTCTCCCAGGCGGTCGGTTTGCGCGGAATGAAGAAACAGGCGATTTGGGAATGTCGGCCCGAGGATCGAAGCGAAATAGCGGTCGCACGTCGTATAGTTGCGGGCCAGTTCTCCATAAAACGGTATGTCTTGCTCGCCGTAGTATCCGATGGAGTAGACATCGTTGCTCCCGGCGCGGAGAAACCCATCCATCAATCCATTGTCATATTCGACGCGAGCGCCGTTGTAGGAATGGTCGGGACCCGGATGCGGGCATCCGGTGTAATCGCCGGAAAGCGAATGCGTCGAGTGGGCCACGCCTGCGGTGTCTAGATAGGTCAAGCCAGCTTGTTGACCGTCGGCATTCGGCAACCAGCCGAGAAAATGGTCGAAACTGCGGTTTTCCATCGTTACGACGACGATGTGCTCGATGCCTGAATTCTCCGGATTGGGCAAAGTCGGAAGCGTCAATTGCCCGAACAGGTTTTTTTCAGAGTAAAAGGGTGCAGCGGCCAGCGTTGCTCCCGAAACGAGCGCTGCATTCTTCAACAATTCTCGGCGATTGAATTTCATGAGGTCACTCCCTGATTGATAGTTGAACTTCGAACGCAGCCACAAGCGGCCGGAGTTCGCTGGGAGGGCGGGTATCCGCAGGACGCATCATCAGGCAAAGCTGAAGATGTCCGTGTAAACGCTAAATCAAAACAGTGAAAAAAATAAACCTCAAATCGCTATCAGGTATTTCCCCTAACGCTCCACCAGGCGGTTCAATTCCTGGAAAAATGTGGGGAAGGAAACGGCGGCGCAATCAGGGTCGTGAATGACGGTATTTCCCTCGGCGGCGAGGCCCGCGGCGGCGAAGGCCATGGCGATGCGGTGGTCGCCGCGGGGATCGATTTCGGCGCCGCGCAATTTTCCGGCGCTGCGGCCGGAAACCTTGAGGCCATCGGGACGTTCTTCGACTTTCGCGTTCATGCGGCGGAGATTTTCCGCGAGTGCGGCGATGCGGTCGCTTTCTTTGACGCGGAGTTCGGCGGCGTCGCGAATCTCAATGCCTTCTTCGGTGTAGGGGCCTAGCGCTGCGAGCATGGGGAGCTCATCGATCACCAGCGGGATTTGTTCGCCCGCAATCACGCCGCCTTTGAGCGAAGAGCCTTTCACGGATAAATCTCCAACGACTTCGCCGTGGGCAACCTTGGGCCCGAGAATTTGAATCGAAGCGCCCATCGCGGCAAACACGTCCAGAATGGCTGTCCGTGTCGGATTCAGACCCACGTTGTGAATCAGGATATTCGAATCGGGAAACAAGGAAGCGGCAGCGATAAAAAAGACTGCGGAAGACAGATCGCCAGGAACGTCGAGCGATTTGGCGAGCAGCTTGCCGCCGCCATTTGCGCTGGCGAAACCGTGGATTCGAATGGTGCGGCCATTTTTTTCGATGGCCGCGCCAAATTCTTCGAGCGCGAGTTCGGTATGGTCGCGGGTACGCGCGGGCTCGGTTACACTGGTCACGCCGTCCGCAAACAATCCGGCGAGAAGAACCGCGGACTTCACCTGGGCGCTAGCCACGGGCATGTTGTAGTCGATGGGTTTGAGCTGGGCGCCGCGAATTTCCAGCGGAGCAAAATTGTCATCGCGCGCGCGAATGTCCGCACCCATTTCGCGAAGCGGCCCAATCACGCGCTTCATAGGCCGCTTCTGCAGCGAGTCATCACCCGTGAGCTTGGAGGAAAATTGCTGTCCGGCCAGGATTCCCGACAGCAGCCGCATCGTCGTGCCGGAATTTCCGGCATCGAGCGCACGCCAACTGCTTTTCAGGCCGCGCAACCCGCGGCCGGCCACTCGGACAGCATCTTTTTCGATTTTCACTTCCGGGCCCAGCGCGCTCACGCAGGCCAGCGTACTGTGGCAATCAGCTGCCGCGGAGAAATGGCGTAATTCGCTGATGCCTTCGGCCAGGGCCGCCAGCATCGCATATCGATGGGAAATGGATTTATCGCCGGGCAGGTCCAGTCCACCGGTTAGATATTTAGCTCGCTGAATGGTCTCCTTTTTCACGTAGAAATTCTAGCACGCGGCGTCACATGGCCTCGAATTCCACCAGGCCGTCACGGCCTCCCTTCTCAAATCTCTATTCCGGAGCAGCTCACCCTGTCCAAGCGGCCAGTTTTTCGTGAGGCACGTCCTGCCCAGCGCGATGAAATCCCCTGGCGTTGCAATGCGTATTATCAGGTGAGGAGAATTGTCATGCCAGCCCGCAGCACGTTTATCCATCTCGCCGCAAAAGCCGGCATTTTGTTCGGAGCACTATTCCTAGTAAGCGTTCTGCTTGCCGCGATTCCCGGCCATCATGCGCCCGCGGCGCCTCAACAGGAGTCCCAGGAACCGTCCGGTTCGCAGCCGCAGGAATCGCAGCCGATGGACCACGGCAAAATGTCCCGGATGGATATGGACGACGCCAAAGCTAACGAAGCCCACGCCGTTCACGATATGACGCGCGGGCACATAGACGCACACAACCTCCATATGCGCATGACGGCAATGCGTCCGGAAGCGCCGCAAGATACGGCGCGGGCTAACGAAATTGTCGCGCAACTCCGCTCCGGCATTGAGAAATACAAGGACTATCATCTCGCGTTAAACGAGGGTTACAAGATCTTTCTGCCGAATCTGCCTCAGCCTGAATATCATTTTACGAATTACTGGAACGGCTTCCTGGAAGGGTTTTCGTTTGATGCGGCACGGCCAACTTCCCTGCTCTACAGGAAAACTTCGAACGGATACGAGCTGGTGGGCGCCATGTACACGATGCCCAAGCGCGCGACGGAAGAACAGCTCAACGCGCGCGTCCCTCTCAGTGTCGCCATGTGGCATTTGCACACCAACCTGTGTATGCCGCAGAAGGGGCAATTCCGGAATGCGGATTGGACCAAGTTTGGATTGAAGGGTTCGATTGCCACAGAAGAAGCCTGCGACGCTGCGAATGGCCGCTTCCAGCCGGTCATCTTTGGCTGGATGGTTCACGTGTACCCGTTCGAAGACTCACTCGACAAAGTCTTCGCCATGCACCACCGCATGGACTGAGACGGCGCGCATAAGCGGCTTGCATCCCACTAAATCCATGGAACGCACTGCGGCTGTATGCGTTGACTTGTCTCTGGGCGCAACCTAATATGACCTCCGAATGGCGGTTTCTTCGTTATGATTGGGCTCACTGTCTCTCACTACCGCATCCTAGAGAAGTTGGGCGGTGGCGGGATGGGTGTGGTCTATAAAGCCGAGGATCTGAGACTCGGCCGCCACGTATCGCTGAAGTTCCTTCCTGAGGAGCTCTCCCGGGATCCCCTGGCGATTGAACGATTTCAGAGGGAAGCACGGGCTGCTTCCTCTCTGAATCATCCTCACATCTGCACGATTTATGACGTGGACCAGTACGAAGGCCAGCACTTCATTGTCATGGAATTCCTGGAAGGGCACACGCTGAAACACAGGATCAACGGAAAGCCCATAGACCTGGAGCGCGTGCCGGAGTACGGCTTCCAGATGGCAGATGCTCTGGAAGCGGCGCACGCCAAAGCCATCATTCACCGCGATATCAAACCGGCTAATATTTTTGTCACCGATCGAGGGCAGGTGAAACTTCTCGACTTTGGTCTGGCCAAGCTTTTGCCCGAACGCAAAGGTGCGGAGCGGGCCAAACAGGCTGTGACCTCTTTCGGTGTCACAACACAGGACGCACATCTAACGAGCGACGGCGTGGCATTGGGCACGGTCGCCTACATGTCCCCCGAGCAAGTTCGTGGTCTGGAACTCGATGAACGCACCGACCTTTTCTCGCTGGGGCTGGTGCTTTATGAAATGACTACCGGGCAGCGGGCGTTCACCGGAAATACTTCCGGCGTGATCTTCGACGGCATTCTGAATCGCACTCCGACACCACCGGCGCGGCTGAACCCCGCGATTCCCATCCAACTGGAACAGATTATCGCCAAGTCTCTGGAAAAAGACCGCGAACTGCGCTACCGGTCGGCTTCGGACATCCGAGCGGACTTGCAGCGGCTGAAGAGAGATACGGATTCGTCACGCGCGCTGCCGTTCAAATCCGGCGAAGCTTCGCGCCAGAAACTGCGGCGCTATTGGCCTCATTTTGTGTGGGCGGGAGTCCTGGCCATTTTGTTGCTCCTTTTCGGCTTGAACGTGGGGAATGTGCGAGACAGCTTGTTTGGCGGAGCAAGCCAGGCGCGCATCGAATCAATCGCCGTCTTGCCGTTCTCTAATTTAAGCAATGACCCGAAGACAGAATACCTGAGCGACGGCCTGACCGAGAGCCTTATCAACAGCCTCTCGCAACTTCCCAACCTGGCAGTCATGTCGCGCAACACGGTTTTTCGCTACAAGGGACAAGCGTCAGACCCGCAAAAAGTAGGGCGCGACCTGCACGTGAGGACCATTCTCACCGGCAGGCTCATCCAAAGTGGCGACGACTTGACGATCAGCGTGAATCTGGAAGACGTGACGAATAACCGCCAGATCTGGGGTGAGCAATACAACCGCAAGCTCTCCAATCTCGTGGCTGTGCAACAGGAGATCGCCGGAGACATCTACGGACGCTTGCGTCCGCGATTGGCGGGGGAAGAGAGGAAGCTGCTAGCCAAGCGCCCGACCGAGGATGCCGAAGCCTATCAGCTGTACTTGCAGGGTCTTTTCTATTGGAATAAATGGACGCAAGCGGATTTCAAGAAAGCCGCGGATTTTTTCACTCAAGCGGTGGAGAAGGATCAGCATTACGCGCTCTCTTACGCGGGCCTTGCTGACACTTATAGTCTTCTGGGGGACGCCGGATATCTGCCGCCGTCGGAGGCCTGGCCGAAATCAAAAGCCGCTGCCATGCAGGCGCTGGATATAGACGATAGTCTCGCGGAAGCACACACCTCCCTGGGCCTCGTGAAGGAGCATTTTGAGTGGGATTGGGCGGGAGCCGAGCAGGAGTTCAAGCACGCCATCGAACTAAATCCGAATCTAGCGACTGCGCATCACTGGTACGGCGACTATTTGACCAACATGGGCCGCTTCGAGGAAGGAATGGCGCAGACGAAGAAGGCCCAGGAGTTGGATCCGCTCTCGCTCATCATCAATACGACGATGGGATGGCAGTTCTACGTGGCCGGCCAGAACGAGAATGCCGTCGAGCAGTTGCGAAAGGTTCTGGATATCGACGCAAAGTTCTCGCCTGCCCGGCGGACACTCGAGGAAGTCTACGCGCACATGGGCAAGCAAAAGGAAGCGGTGGCGGAAAGAGAAAAAGCCTTATCTCTGTCCGGAGGCGCCGAATTGGCGGCATCCATCGAGGAAGACTTCAACAAGTCTGGCTACAAGGGTGTTCTGCAAAGCTGGCTCGACGGTTTGACGGAACTGTCGAAGCACAGCTATGTCTCGTCCTGCAGCATCGCGGAGTCTTACATGCGGATGGGCGAAAAACAAAGAGCCTTCGAATGGCTGGAAAAGGCCTACGAGGAACACGACAGCGGCCTGGTTTCCTTGGCCGTCGAGCCGATGTTTGAAAGCCTCCGGACTGACCCGCGATTCAAGGAAATCGTCCGGCGCATGAAGCTGCCCCATTAGAATCATCTTATGGAGCGCAGCGTTCGCAGCGCGGCTCACCTGCACAACGCCGAAGCGCACTACCGCAGAGGATAGTCCTTCTCACCCGGCATGTGCCCATCCACGCGGAGCACCTTAACGCCCGGGCGGATATTCCGGGAATCCACGAAGGCAATCGACCCCGGCAGAGCAGTCAGAAGCTCATATTGCATGTCGTTTGAATAGACAATCCTGGGCGGCGACGCGGCTTCCGCTCGAAAAATCTTGGCCACCCAATACTGTTTGAACTGCGCTTCAGACATTTGATAGATCACGCGCAGCACCACATCGCGTTCCCGAGCCGCCGGAGCGCGAATCAGCAAAACGACGGGAAGCTTGGAATTCCAATACTGCCGCTCGCCGAGCAAAACCTTGCGTACCTCGGAGAGGCTGAGATCGGTCACGGGAGTCTCCGAATTCACCACAACGGCGACATCCGCGCCTCGCGTAGTCTGCGCGGTAGACGGAGAGTGGAGAGCCATGGAGGCCCAAAGGATGACCCCGAGAAATGTCACGACGCGTTTGCTTGTGGCATTCATGATCTGGCTCACCTAGAAAGTAAAATCCGTCTGGAAAAAGGCGCCGTTCACGCGAGGATCCGTCGGCAGGCGCTTGGTGTTGCGATATTCGCCCTTAAAGCTCGCGTAGTTGGTAATGTCGTAGCGCAAGCCAAGGATGGAGCCAACCAGGTCCTGATTGGTGAAAACCTGTTCGCTAAGCGGGGTGTGCGTATGCTCGAAGCGATAATAGGGCTTCAAGGTCTTTTCAAGCCACGGCAACCGATAGCCCACCTGCACGTAGTATGCCTGGTTATTGGTGGTGGCATTCGTCAAAATATTCTTGTGATTGACATTGGCGAATTCCGCCAGGAATTCCGGAGTCTCCTTGGTCCAAACAATATGCGCGGCGGAAATCCATTCGCGAAATTCATTCCCCGCCGGGCTGACGATAGGCAGAGTGATTTTGTCGCGATAGACGGAAACTCCCATCTGCAGCCCATAGAGCTTGGTGGGCCGGGAGTAAAGGTTGGCGACCCACGCGCGATTGTTATTGTTGTCGCCCCCGTCTCCAGGACGGCTGATGATGGACCCGCGGCCGTTGCCAACACCTGCGTTGTAGCTCAAACCCGCTCCTCCCGACGGGATATTGCCCTCCGCCAGCACGCCGACGAAGTGCACAGGGATAAACGTGCCGCCGATCCGCACCATGTCCGGACGGCTGATGGTGGTCTGCAGCCAAGCGCCGTGATGGAACGCGGTGTTCCAATAGCCGATCGGCGTATGGTACCGCCCAAAGGACATTTTGAAAAAGTCGTTGTAGTCGTACCGAATAATGGAGCGTTCCACTTCCACAGTGTAGCCGGTCGGCTGAGCATTAAAGGTCATCTCACCGAAGTAGGTGACTTTGTGGGAAAGCGCGGAAGCTAAGTGAAGATCGAGCTGGCCGAGATTGAAGCCGCTGATGGCGCCTCGCTGGTCCGTCGTAGAAAAATCCACGTCACCAAACCCGCGAATCTGCAGCGATGGGTAGCGAGCCTCTAACTGTCGCGTGGTGGTTTGCGATTCAGTCGTCTCGTGCTGATGCATCGGCCCGGGGGGTGGCGCGGCCTCGGCCATTTCTGGCTTCGGGGCGGCAGGAATGCTCGCGGCTACCTCCGCAGCAGGAACGCGTGGTGCAGGAGTCTTGGTTTCGAGATCCGCGACGCGCTTTTCCAACTGTTGAACGCGCTCAAGCAAAATCCTGATCTGCTCAGTCTGATCGGACGGCGCACTCTGTGCCCTGGCGGCACCCGTCGCAAAAATCATCAATACTGCAAGGACCGGCAATCGTCGGCGCACGGCTCCCTCCTCTACTGTTTTCTGGTTCATTCTTCGTAGCGAAGAAACCTTCTCAATTAAATGTGAGAAGACTCCCAGCTTGTTACAGCAAATCAGGCTTTCGATGCGAGAGCCTTTCTTCGCCTTGAGTTTGCTGGAGAGTGGAGCGTATTTTATGCTTCGCGACTCCATTGTCAAAAGGAACTTTTTTCGCCCCGGTAATCGGTAATCTGCGGTGCGCGAGAATATCGAATCCAAAGTCACTTTCAGTGTGGGGCCAAGCCGGGGCAGCACAAGGCGGGAATACCTCAAATAGGCCGGGATTTATAGGCTGAGACGTTCAAATTGGGACAACTTTTCATTTTGGACACATTCCTGCCCAATTCGGTACATGCGTACCATTAGGCTGTTCCACTCCGAAACGCAGAATGGGCCAACCTAGAGCGCGGTCGGTGATTCACCCAGAGCCATCATTTTTTGCAACTCGACGGCCTGCCAACGTGGCTTAAGGAAAAAGGAGACGATATAGATGCGCTTATCGCATAAGCTGTTGATTGCCGCAGGGGCCCTGCTTTTTGTTGCAGCGAACGTGCCGCCAGCTTCGGCACAAATTAACTCGAACACGGGTACAGTAACGCTGAACGCTACACTGTCCGAATCTCTCACGGTAACAGTCAATAGCGGCAGCACGGTAAATTTCACGCTCGCTCCGAACACGGCAGCGAACGCCGGTAGCACGACGACGGGCGTGACAACGGCGTGGACTCTGAAGCCTGGCCGTACCGCCGTTGCGCTGTGGGCTTATTTCGGCAGTGCGACCGCTGCACTCGTTCACCAAACGGCGGGAAATACCGTGGACATCCCGTCATCGGCCGTGAAAATTCAGGTTGGTGGCGCTGGCCCTTATAGTGCTTTGACCGCCGTCAGCCCGTTCAACGCCGCGGCCTCCGGACTGCAGATTGGTTCGTCCATTTCCATCACTGGCGCGAACAAGACCGGCAGCAGGGCGGATACGCTGGCCTACCAGATTGACACGACCGTGGTTCCGCAGCTGCCCGCGGATACTTACATCGGCACGCTTAACATCCAGGCGCAAGCCACACCGTAACCTGGATGGACGCGAGAGCCAGTTTTTCTTTGACGTTCGGACAGCGGCCCGGGAGAAGTGCTTTCCGGGCCGTAGGTCTTCTTTTTTGCTCTCTGCCACACCGGTTTTCGCACAGACGGTCCAACCTCTGATTGACGAAAACATCGTGAAAGGCCCCGGAAAGACCGCCAGCGGAAAAATCGAGTATACCAACGACAGCACACAAACGCTGAGCGTCGTCTTGGAACCAAAGAGCTTTACTGTGTCTGACACCGGCGAGCTTTCCTATAGGCCGCTCGATGATGGCATCCATGCGAAATTCTCCACGATGAGTTTTCGCATCCCTCCGAAGCAGAATTTCTTCGTCTTTTACGAGGCGTCCGCGGACAAATTGCCTTCCTGGTTCGTCGTGTACGCGACATTCGGCGGCTTTAAGGAAAGAACGCCCGAGGGGTTCCGCATTCAAATCCAGTTGCTGCACACGATTTATGTGCTCCCGAAACAGGAATTGCAAAAGGATGAACTCGTTGTGAGAGTTGCAGAATACCGGGCGGGCGAGAAGAAAGTGATTCTGCGAGTGGAGAACACCGGACCATCGTTCGGACGGGTCCTGGAAGCCGATGTAACTTCAGCCAAAGGCCGGTCGACGCAAGGCGGCTTTCCAGTCTTCCCCTTCAGCCAGCGTCAGGTGCAAATCCCGTGGGAGGCAGCTGGAAACCCCTCCAAGTTACAACTGCGCCTTGCTCACTTTAAGTTAGAGCAAAGCGTGGCGAGCACCACGCCCTGATGCCACGACGCTTACTGCCGTGCCTAGCCGCTCCAATTCGTGGGCCCTTCCTATAGTCTTGATCTCGGCTTGTTTGCTGGGAATTTCCTCCACGGCCGCTGCCCAATTTATAAGAGTCGAGGCCGGAGCCTCGGATCTGTTGCCTTCCGCGGGCGGCTCGATCAATTTTCAAGGCCCAAACTATACGGGTTACCTGGGAGTAGGCGAGATTGACGGAGTATTTCGGCTGGGAACTCCCGTCAAGACCATCATTCATTCTGACGTGGTCACGCTCGGCGACCAGCCGATTGCTTTTGATCTGCCGACCGACATCTTTAACAACAATCATTTCTTTCCTACTCGCGGAATCGGCCTTAATGCAAAGGAGGGGAAGGCAAACGTATTTCTATTCGTGGGTGGCACGGCGCTGACCAGCGGCACTCCGTTTTTTCAGGCGGCCAGCGCGGATATGCCGGTTGGAATGCTGTTCACAGATGTTCCCGTTTCGCCGACGTTGCGCTTTTCTTCCAGAAACGTGATCTCCCGGCAACGAACGTCCATTCAGGCGCTCGACTGGCATCCTGGGAAATGGCTGCGCACCGGAGTCGCCGCGGGGATCGGTTCGAACCAGCCGTATCTCGCGGCGACGACCGACATTGAATCCAGCCGCCTCTCGTTGAAAGCAGCCTATCTATATCTCTGCCGGAAATCGGTTCCGGCGCGTCACCGCAACGTCGATCTATGCATCGGAAGTGGATCGAGAAAACATTTTGGCTGTCATTAAACCGTCTTCCAGCATGCTCTTAACTTTGGGACACCAGAATTTCCTCCAGCCGCAAAGCATTGATCCTGCTGCGGCCTATCTCCACGCGACCGTGAACGAGGCACAGGCCAGCTTTGACGTTCGAGATTTCCGGCTTGGCGCCGGCATTTTTCAATCGACGTACCAGAGCCGGAGCAACCTGGCCAACAATTTGTCAGCATCGCGAAGGATCACGAGCAGTCTCGACGCCAGCGTGAATTATTTCCGCGCGTTCGCGGGAACGGGCTCGCGCATGAGCAACCTCTCGGGTTCGCTTCGCGAAACGATTTCGCCCAGGATCAGTCTCTTGCAGGTCATCAATTATTCCCAGGGCCGCACGAACGTCTTGTACGGCGGCAGTTACCTCTCGAACCGTTTCACGGTCGGTGTCGACTACCAGACTCTTTACTTGCCGTTTCACGCCAACCCTTTTTCACAGGGCATCAGCGTTACTCTGCGCATCAGGCTGTTTGGCGGCCTTCAAGTAAATGCACAAACATTTCGCTCGGCGGATGGCCGGCTCCGATACACCGCGTCCGGGGAAACGGCGCTGAACGGAAATTTCCGTCCCGCGGGCGGTGATGGACAAAACGCCTTCAAGCACCTTCGCTACGTTGTCCGTGGCCGCGTGCAGGATGAAACCGGAAATCCCGTGGAAGGCGCCGCCTTACTTGTCGGCGAAGAGCTGGTCATCACCAATGCCTCCGGCGAATTCCTCGTACGGCGAAAAACGGCTGGTATTCTGCCGCTGCAAGTGGTGTTCCAGGAGTTCTTGAACCCGGCTTCCTTCAGAGTGATTGGGGCTCCGCGCACGGTTAGGCCCTCGCCAGACAGTACCGCATCTGATGTCAGAGTGATACTCGGCAGAAACTAATTCTGTCTGTGATCTTAGTTCTTAAGCAGAGAGCGGACGCGTGGCACGTCCGACATCGGAAGCGAATCGCCATGTCCCAGGCAAGTGTATACGGTTACCTGGCGTCCTCCCACCATCGCAGTGGGCACGCCGGAGGCCTGATCTCTATTCAGGCAGAAGATGCCTTGCTGATTCTTTGCGAACTTCGGTGAGTGTACCCAGGCCACATCATTGCGCCCTGGAAACCGGACGATGACCTTATTCCCTTTGACTTGCCCGCCCTTAAGGACGGACTGGACCTCGACAACGGCTTCGTGCCAGTCCGGATCGTGTTCGGAGATGCGAGTAGTGGCTGACTTGGGCGCATTCCAGCGACGAACGTCCATGACGCGCCCGATGACGACGAAGTCTGCCGTGTTCAACCGGTCTCGCAGTTCCTGATCGCCGATTTGCTCTTGAGCTTGCTGGTGTGCTTTTTCATCAACGCCGGCGGGCTTAGGAGTTTCACCACCGCTGGGCCTGAATTCGTGGCCCAGCTCCTTGACGGCGACTCCCGCGCCAAAAATCCAGCCGTCCGCATAGAATGTCGCTTGTGTCCCATCGTGAAAGGCCGAGGGGTCTTTTACCTCCACGGTGACGTTATCGCCCTTCTTCAGTGAAACTGCCGAAGGCTTTTTCAGTACACTGTCAACACGCACGACAATCGTTTGAGCTGATTTCGGAACGCCGACAAAAGACGTGGCTCCCAGCTGGCTGACCGTACCGGCAAACACGATGCTCGATTGTCTGGCGAGCGCCGCCTGATTGCCCGTAGCCTGCGGCAGCGCCGCCGCAACACCCAATAAGTTCACGCCCAGAATTCCTGCAAGGAAAAATTTCAAAGTGTTCATGCGCATCTCCTTCTTTCGCGCCATGGTGCGAATGCGTTTCACGGCTTCACCGGAACGCTGAAATAAAATGGATCAATGGAAATCGCCACGGGATTGCCGGAGCCGTCCGTGAGTGTCTTCGTGCTGAAGTCCGCGGCTCGCTGGTACGTCACTCCTTGGGGGAAATTGGCAAGGTCCGGCGTGTTGTTGGCGCAAAAAACGCCGCGGAACTCAGTTCCGACCGCCAGCAGGTAGTCGTAGTCCCCCAGATAGGGCAAGAATTGCTGCGTAGGCGTGTTCGCCGGAACATTCGCGAGTATCACGTCCTGAACGGTCGCGAAAGCATCCCGCGACTGCACCACATGTGTAACCCAGCGGCTGCCAGAAAGTTGCTGGTAAAGGGCGCCAACCGTGCCATTGTTGGCCACCGCGAGCGCGATGTTGGTGGCGTTCCTGATCGTCGTGTGAGGCAGGTCGGCTTTGGACCACGTCACGCCTCGGTCCGTGGAGCGCCGCACGTGCAGCGTATAAATGTCGCCTTTGCTCCCGTGGTCCGCCCAACCGACGTACACCGTGGAACTGTTATTCGGGTCGACGGCTATCGAAAGCGTAGAACCGATGCGCTCCTGCCCCAGGGTCGGCGCATTGGACCATGGGATCGAAACGCGCTTAACCACAATCCGCCCCGGCAATTTGTCCGATGGATCCTTCAACGCCTGGAAAGGATTGGGAGCTGTTCCTCCTGTGTCGTCACGGACAACGACTACATCGCTGGTCGCGACGGTGCCGTTAAATTTTCGCCAGCCAAAGAAGGCTGCGTAAACGGTATTGTCGGCAGCGACGGCCGGGCGAACGGATGGACCATCTTGCCCCGCCGTCTTTCGCATTTCGATGGGAATAGATTTATAAGTCGCGCCGCCATCTACGGACACATCCACAGTTGCCGTGTGGCCATTGGGTTGATTGAAATCGTTAAGACCCACGTAGATATGGTCGCTGTTGGAGATACCCAAAGCTCGCACGAAAGGCTGATCCACGTTGCCACGGGTGGACTGCACGTTCATAACTGCGCTGGAAGAAACATCGTTCGATTCGGACTCGTCGAGCGTGATGGATGCGGCGCAAGCCAGAGTACCGGCGTGTAGGTCGCCGCGAGGATGATTTTCACCCGTGGGCATGGCGTGTGTGATGTCGCAAGTCATGCGCTGCACCGGAGTGATGGCGCTTAGCACCCAGGTGACACAGCCATCCTCGGAAACGTAAACCGGGGCGTTGCCGCTTGCAGAAAACGGATTGGGAGTGAACGCCGAAGCTACCATAATCTGGGGATTAACAGTCTGAACCGCCAGGAAGGGTTCACTATCTTGATTGGTCTCCCCGCTGAGGCTCGCAGGAATCAGGTTCACAACTTTAATGCTCGGAGACTGCCCACGCACGAACACGAATCCAGCGATCGTCACGAACACAGCAAGCATAAGAAACCGCAGCCAAAAGGCAGCGAGGGCTTTCATAGGAAGGCTCTCTCCTGTAGTGGTTTCCCCACTCGGACTTCGTTACACCCGATGTAGGGTACGCCTGCAGGTGGGCCGGGTTGCGCATGCAAGGCATACTGTCCCGAAAACTTCAGCCGGCTTGTAACATACAACGGAATGGATTTCTCGCACAATGGCCCCAGTACGTCTAGCCAAGTCTTCCTATTTCTTGCGCGTCAGTGGTTCGATTGCTTCCCGGTACTCTGCCGCGTATCATTACCGATTCATGCATACGGCCCGGTCGCATCTATCCAAGTCTCCTTGCCTGCTGTTCCTCGCACTCCTGGCGTTCTCGGCGGCACTTTGCCCGGGGTCTGGCGTCGCCCTCGCCCAGGAATCGAACGAAATTCTTCCCCTCAGCCAGGTACGGGCAGGCATGCAGGGATACGCGTACACAATTTTTGCCGGCGATCAGGTGGAAAAGTTCAACCTTGAGGTTATCGGCGTTCTTGAAAATTTTCTCGGGCCCAAACAATCCATCATCCTCGTACAGCTGAAGGGGCCGAAGGTCGAACACACTGGTGTAGTCGCGGGAATGAGCGGCAGCCCCGTCTATCTTGATGGCAAACTCGCGGGCGCGTTGTCGCTGAAGCTGGGAATCTTCACAAAAGAGCCTATCGCCGGCGTTACCCCCATTCAGGACGTGCTGAATCCGCCTTCCCAAGCTACCGCACCACAGGGCGCGACCCAGCAACTCGGGCTCCCCAGCGAAGCCTCCACGCGGACTGGTCTGCCTTCAGGCTCTGCACTCGAGCCGATTGAAACGCCGCTCGTTTTCTCCGGATTTCAGCCTGCCGCGTTGCAACAGTTCGCGAACCAACTGCAGGGCTACGGCTTTGTTGCGGCGCAAGGCGGCACGGCGTCTCCGCGCCCGGATGATGGCCGGCTCGTTGCCGGAGACATGGCGGGCATGGTTCTGGTTCAAGGCGATGCTTCCATCAATTCCGCATGCACGGTCACAGCGGTGCAAGCCGACCGCGTTTATCTCTGTGGCCATCCGTTCTTGAGTCTCGGCGACATTCAGATCCCCATGGCCCGCAGCCGGGTGGTCACGACGCTCTCTTCCGATCTCGCTTCCACGAAAATCGTCAATGTGGGAGGATCCATCGGCACGATCACCGGCGATCACCTCACCGCTGTCACCGGCAAGCTTGGTGCGCCTCCCGCAATGATTCCGTTGGATTTGACCCTGCTAGTCTCAGGCGCCGAGCCTGCCAAGCAAAAATCGCTCCATTTCGAACTTGTCAATCACCCGAAGCTCACGCCGCTTCTTGTGGCCCTCACCACGTTCAGCGGGCTCACACAAAATTCCCTGTACGGCGAAGGCACCACCCTGCATCTTTCCGGCGAGATCCGTCTGCAAGGGCATGCCGCGGTTCAAATTGAAAACACCTTCGCTCCGGGCGACTCTCTCTCCCCCGATGGATTGCCCATCGCTCTGACGATGCAAAATGTTTTTACCCGCTTGTTTCTCAACACCTTCGAACCCGCCAAGGTGGCCCGCATCGTGCTCCGCGTAGAAAGCGTCCCGGGCAGAAAATCTTTCGCCATTGAAAGCGCGTGGCTGGAAAAAGGCGAGGCCGCTCCCGGTGAGACTCTTCGCGTTCGCGTCCTGCTGCGGCCTTATCGTGGCGCCGCCCGTGTGGAAGAAACCACCGTTCGCGTCCCGGAACAAGTTGCGCGCGGCACCACCTTGCGTATCCTGGTCTGCGACGCTGATCTTTTGAATCGTGCCTCGCGCGGCTTCGCCTTTGCCGGCGCCGGTAGCGGCCCTACGGGCCTCGATCAACTCATCGCCCTCTTGAATCGCGAGCGCCGGAACGACCGTCTTTACGTCGGTCTCTTCGTACCGGCTCCCACGCTTCTTTGGGACGACAAGGAACTGCCGAACGTTCCGCTCTCGCAGATCAATATCCTCGACGGCCGCCCCACTCCCGGCAGCGTCCAGGTGTTGCGCGAATCGTTGGCCAACGAAGCTTCCATCCCTCTCGGAGGCCCCGTCTCCGGCGTCATCTCTCTGAATCTGCAAGTCCGGTGATCACCACAATGCCCAAGTCGCCGTCTCACACAAGTTTTTTCCGAATCCTTTGCCTCATCAACGTCCTTTGCTTCCTGTACCTCCCATCTTCGTTCGCCGAGCATACTCGCCGCTGGCGCCAGTCCGCTTACGATGAATTCCTCAAAGGCACCGCGCATGGCGTAGCAGTGCGCAGCGATGGCCGCCTCGAACTCGCTCCCAAATTCAGTTTGCTCGCCGACGCGGATGCTTCCTATCTTTGGTCCATCCGGATCGATCCCAAAGGCACGCTGTACGCGGCCGGTGGTTCGCCTGCGAAAGTATTTCGCTTCGATTCGCCCGGCAAACCCACCGTGGTTTTCGATTCCACGGACCTTTCTGCGCAAGCGATGGCCTTTGACTCCAGGGGCGTTCTCTTTGTCGGGACTTCTCCCGACGGCAAAGTTTATAGAGTCTCAGCTTCCGGCGAGAAGTCCGTTTTCTTCGATCCCAAAACAAAATACATCTGGGACCTCTCCTTTTCACCCGACGGAACTCTCTATGTCGCCACCGGTGACAAGGGTCAGGTCTTCGCCGTCGCCCCTGACGGCAAAGGTGAACTTTTCTACTCCAGCGACGAAGCCCACATTCGCGTTCTGGCATTCGATTCCAATGGAAATCTCGTCGCCGGCACGGAACCCAGCGGCCGCATCCTGCGCATGTCCCGGAGTTCCTCAAAAACCTCCGCCAGGGATTCCAGGGATTCCAAGGATTCTGCCGCAGCGAAAGCCGAAGGCTTCGTTCTCTACGAAACCTCCAGGCGCGAAATTACTTCTCTGATCGCGGCCCCGGATGGAACGATCTACGTTTCGGCCATTGGTGAGAAGCAGCGTACCGGGCAGGCTCCCACCACGGTCATTTCCACGCCGCAAGGCACCACAACGTTCACCACTGGCCCCGTCGTGAATCCCGGGCAAGCCCAACCCCAGCAACCCTTCGTTCCATTTCCTCCTATCGTGTCCACCAGCATCTACCGCATCAGCAACGAAGGCGCGCCGGAAGAGCTTTGGACTTCGCGCGAAGATGTCGTTTACTCTCTCGGGCTCGCTTCCGATGGCCGCCTGCTGGCAGGGACAGGTAACAATGGCGCTCTCCTGGCCATTGATGGACACGGCGTTTTCGCCCATCTCGCGAAGTCCGGGTCCGCGCAAATCACGGGTATCGCGCGCAATTCCTCGGGCAAAGTTTTTCTGTGTACCGCGAACCCAGGAAAGGTCTATTCGGTCGGCCCGGAGTACGAAGCCGAAGGTACCTTCGAATCGCGCTCCTTTGACGCGCAGCTCTTCTCGCATTGGGGGCGCATCGAGTGGTGGAGCCCGCCATCGTCTGGCGCGGCAAAATCTTCAACTCCATCGAACGACCCGCGCCTGGAATTTTTCGTGCGTTCGGGAAACACGGAAGATCCCGGCCGCGAGTGGTCCCGCTGGTTCGGCCCTTACACGAAATCGGGCAGTGCGATGGAAGCGCCGCCGGCGCGGTTTGTGCAATGGAAGGCGGTCATTCACGATGGCCGCCCCGGCGACGGCATTGATTGGGTTAGCCTCGCGTACTTGCCACGCAACGTCGCGCCGGTAATAGATGGAATCGCCCTGCAAGAAACCGGAGTCCGGGCGCAAAGCCAGGCCGGCATCTCGTCAGGGCAACCGGCGCCTGTGACACTGAAGATGCCGCCATCGCCAAATGTTTCTGGGGTGGTGGTCACGCAAAGCAGCACCCCGCCGCGCTTCGAACAACCGCCGCAAGGCATCATGCAAAAGGGTTATCAGTCCGTCGTATGGACCGCGCACGACGACAACGACGACGAGTTACGCTACTCTGTTTACTTTCGGGGAGAAAATGAACGCGAGTGGAAATTATTGAAGGACAATTTAGAGCAGAAGTTCTACTCATGGGACACAACTGCCCTGCCAGATGGTGCGTACTATTTGAAGATTGTGGCAAGCGACGCGCCGTCCAATCCCCCCGCCTTGGCACTCAAGGCAGAACGCGAAAGCGAACGCTTCGAAGTGGACAACACTCCGCCTGTGATTGAACCTGTGATGGCTTCACTCGCCATGCCATACATTGACAACCCTCGGAAGAATTTCTCCAGTCGAGGAGTTACCGTTTCCTTTACCGTGCGTGACGACACGAGCAGCATCGAACGCGCCCAATACAGCATCGATGGTGGCGAATGGATACTTATCGCACCGACTGGCGGAATCAGCGATGCGCTTGTCGAGGAATACCGCCTCGTCTTGCCACCCTTGGCACCCGGAGAACATACAGTTGCGGTGCGTGCCTACGACCGATTCGAAAATGTCGGCAGTGCGAAAACCACATTCACCGTTCCGGCCGCGAAGCCATAGCCTCGGGCCCGCAACAGCATAGCCGGCGCGCAAGCACCTCAAGCAAAAATTTTTCCTCTGGTTTGGATTGCCGACTGAAAACGGCGTGCCGAAATTTACTTCAGCTTGCCCAACGGTCTTTGGGCGGAACAGCCTGGAATTTCTCGATTTCGGCCCCGAAGCCAATGCGGCCATCGCCGTAAGGCTCGTTGCGGACATGCACGACGCGCGCGGTGCAGCGCATCTCCTGGGCGGAATTTCCGGTCACTTCGGCGGGCATACGCAGCGTCGCCTCAATAGGCATCCCCACTTGCAGGGGTGCCGATGACGCGAAGAAGAAGCCTCCGCGCGAAACGTTCAGGGCCTCAGTAAAGTGTTCGGTCTTGTCCGAAGCTACGCCGAGGGCTCGGAAACGCAGGGGCGTCCGAAGGTTGAGGCGGGCCAGTTGCCGACGTTCGGTTACTTTCATTTTGTCCTCCCCCCGCGCGAGGAAGGTAAAGCGCGGACTCTCGCGAACTTGGTGGAGGGTGCTTCCAGCGTAACAGAGCCAGTCGCACGGTCAAGTATCAAACTTTCTATGGCCAATGCGTACCAGTACCAGCCAGCGGGTACTGCCGCCTTCCATCGCAACGCGGACGCAATAAGCATGAGCATGCCATAATGCCTCTTTATCCTGGGCAAAGAACGCGCTAAACCCTTAAAAATTGGCTGGCTTTCTTGAGCCCAACTGGAACCTTATGAGCACAGCTTTCTCCGTCGAAACCACCAACTACCAGCCGCCCAGTTGGGAGGCCATCCTGGCGGCCCACGCGCGCATCGCCTCGCGAATCCACCGCACGCCGGTCGTGACGTCCACGTCCTTGAACGCCATGACCGGAGCTCAACTCTTCTTCAAGTGCGAAAACCTCCAAAAGACCGGCTCCTTCAAGATTCGGGGGGCGTCGAATGCGATCCTCTCGTTGAGCGAGCAAGAAGCGGCCCGGGGCATCGTGACGCAATCAAGCGGCAATCATGGCGCTGCCGTGGCTTGCGCCGCCACATGGCGCGGAGTTCCAGCCTGGATCGTCATGCCCAGAAATGCGCCCGCTGTGAAAGCCAAAGCCATCGAGGGCTACGGTGGAAAAGTTGTTTTCTGCGAGCCGACGGTGACGGCGCGGAAGACCACTTGCGACCGCGTCCAGGCAGAAACCGGCGCGCACCTTGTCCATCCCTACGACGACGACCGCATCATCGCCGGGCAGGCTACAGCCGCGAAAGAGCTGCTCGAAGAGGTTGGCGACCTGCACGCGGTGTTCGCGCCGGTCAGCGGCGGTGGATTGCTCAGCGGCACGTGTCTCGGTGCCAAAGGGATTCGCGCCGACGTGCGCGTGTTTG
>WNEV01000037.1_pt1 | contig 63073 bp, 60 predicted proteins | sample 5399861 | NCBI WGS metagenome assembly WNEV01 (sample SAMN13153335, study PRJNA577476) | soil metagenome | isolation source: 40 cm grassland meadow soil 2 days after 3rd rain plot 2 | place: USA:California | collected 2015-11-11 | reverse complement strand
CTTCCAGCAGGATCGTTCGCGGGGTGCGGTCGAACTCGACGATTAGCGCGTCCCCGTAATCAGTCGTTTTGCGGTACTTGATGGTGCCCACGCCAAAGGTGCGTGCTCTATGACTTCACTTTTCTTGCGTGGCATTCCTTACTCCCATTCCGTCAACGTGCCGTCTGGTTTTTGGAACCTGGCCGCCATGCCGATAGAATGCAGCCACTCGATGCCGGGGCCACTGGCAGGAACGGCAGACCCGCGATTTGTGTGTCCTTGATATTCAGCGTCATCAGTCACTACCTATCCTTTCCTGTAGTTTTGGCTGTGGGCGGGCGGCTAATTTCTTCCTTGCCGCATCGAGGAACGCATCCATATCGTCCTTAAGCAGCGTGTAGTGCCTGCAAAACTTCAGCGCCGGGAGTTCGCCGGACCTGATCTTCAGCTCCACAAACCACGGTGTGACGCCCATATACTTGGCGGCTTCTTCGATCCGGTAACCCCGGTGTTGTTCATACTGGATGGGCACCACTGGTTGCGACTTCATCCAAATTCTCCACGCCGGACCACACCCACACGACTAGCGTGGCAGGCGGTTTTCCTGATTTTGTTCCGTCAGTAGCTTCTTCCGAGGGGCACGAAATGAAGCGGGTCGGCGGTAACTAAGTTGTCGCAGCCAAAATAAAATGTTTCTGATTGGCCGTCAACTGGGACCAGAGTACAGTAGCGTGAGAAATATATTCATATCCCCTTACGCGAAATGTGTTTGGCCGCATTTCAGTGAGTTTGAATAATTTTGAACTGGCACGATCACAATGTTGGGGAAAAAACAACCGTACAATGGGGCAGGAAAAAATAAATTTGCGGAGTATCTTTTCCTGTAGCAAAATTGTATCACGCGCCATCGGGGGCGGCGGTTCTGGAAACACGCCATGCACGCCGTCATGCACTGGCTACAAAAGGTTTATTGGGGGTCTTCAGGGGCGGGCGGTTTGGAAACTAAACCGTGATCGTGCTACACGTGCTACAGAAAAGCGGTGAATTGGGATTCGAAGAGACCTAATGTTTTCGCGGGGGAAATTTTAATCGACGTAAATCGTTTGTTTCCCGTAGCGAGCAAGCGCGTGCCAACGATTGCAGTTCGTCATACTGCGACAAGTCGAATCCCTCCTCCTCCGCCAGCATACCCACGGCACAGCACCGACGGAATTTAAGCTTCAGACGAGCCGTTGTCAGGGATCAAAGGAAACAACACTAGATGGGACGTCGAATTTCTAGACGTTCAAACTAGCGAACGAACGGCGCGCTGCAATTACAGCTTGAAGATTCGCTCCATGAGGACCCATTTCTCTCCCGGGCGGGCCTGCGGAAATGGTTGCTGAAATCTCCACATAAGCTTCTCCCACTCTTGCACCTTCGCATCGCTCCTGTCCGCTTGCGCTTTTGCCTCAAACGAAAAACGTTCGCTGACTTCCATGATCATGAACAAGCGTGTACCGCGCAGATAAATTTCCATGTCTTCGATCCCAGCGTCCTTGATGCTCTTCGTAATCTCCGGCCAGACGTTCTGATGATGACGCTTGTACTCCTCAATCAGTTCGGGAGAGTCCTTCAGATCGAGCGCCAGGCAGTATCGCTTGCTCATGAATTTCTCCTCTTCGGCTGTGGGAACTCAGCCCGTGGTAACGTCTGTGCTCCGCTGATGCGAGCCCCAGAATGAATAAAGCGCAATAACGGCATACGCAACGAGCGGCACCGAATATGCGATTGCCAGACTGTGAGTTTTCACCGAGATGAACCCCATCATCGGCGTCAAAACCGCGCCTCCAACAATGGCCATCACGAGCAGCGATCCTCCCAGCTTGGTGTTTGGCCCGAGGCCCTTCAGTCCGAGAGCGAAGATCGTCGGGAACATGAGGGACATGAAAAAGCTGGTCAGAAACACGCACCAAAGTCCGAGCCAACCGGGATTAAAGACAGCAACGCCCACGAGCACGATATTCGCGACGCTATACGCACCCATGAGCTTGCTCGGACTAATGAATCCCATCAGCCAGGCGGAGGCGAAGCGTCCTACCCCAAAGGCCGCCAGCGTGCCCGTCAGGAAATAACCCGCGACCTTCTCGGATTGGTGTGCGTACTCCTGGACATAAGAGATGAAGTAGCTCCAGGTCCCCACCTGCGCGCCGACATAGAAAAACTGCGCGACAACCGCAAACAGAAAATGCGGATAACGAAAGAGCTCGCGGAAATGTCCTCGGTCGCCGGACTCATCTTCGTGCTCGCTTCGAATGGCCGGAAATTTGGTCCACAAGATGAGCATCCCCCATATAAGCGCAACCGCCCCGATTACCAAATACGGTTTAACAACACGCAACGTTTCAGAGCGAAGATACGCTTCGTAAGTATGCTGCGCTTGTCGAACTGCGATTTCCTGCGGTGTTAGCTCAACTCCCGAGAAAATAAATATGGTGCCAATCAACGCTCCGGTGATCGCCCCAAGCGGATTGAAGGCCTGCGAGAAGTTCAACCGACGTTCCGAGCTGTCGGGGTCGCCCAACTGCGCGATGAAGGGGTTCGATGCGGTTTCCAAGAACGACAGGCCGCTGGCGATTACGAAAAGCGCGAAGAGAAAAAAGCCGTAACTCCCGGCGAGTGCGGCAGGCCAGAACAAGAAAGCGCCAGCGCCAAAAAGCACCAGCCCGGTAACAAACCCGGATTTGTATCCCACTCGGCGCATCAAGAGTGCGGCAGGCATGGCCAGCAGAAAATATCCCATGTAAAAAGCGGATTGTACTAATCCAGCCTGGAAGCGCGAGATGGCGAACGACTTCATGAAATGGCGGATCAGCACGTCATTGAGGTTGTTCGGAATCCCCCACAGAAAGAACAACACGGTGACAAGAATGAAAGGAACGAGCTGTCCCGCAGGGAATAAATGAGATCTCGCCCGGGTCAGAGGCTGCGAAGGATCAGTGGGCTGGCTCACTTGTGAGTCTGTTGGCATGGCTTGTGTCCGAGCGGGGTCCTAAAGCTGCCACTGGTAGAAGAGTACGACCGCGGCGGGACTTCAATTCGCATGCGTGCTCCGCTGGCCACGGGCTTGTCCGCTGCCTTGGGAACAACGCGAGTTGGGGCAGCAAAGTCATTCACTGCTTTCAGGTCCGATCCCGTCAAGACTTGCGCCATCAGCAGCCGGCCGCCCGTTCTGTCTTCCCAATTCAGTTCCACCTCGCGCGGCTTTGCCAGGTCGCGGTTCAATACAAAGACAGACAGCACGCCCTCCGCAGCTTGTATCGGACCGGCGACGTCCAGGTATGCCGCTGTTTCCGTTCCCGACGATTCATACGTCGGGCAGTTCTCCATCAGCACATCCAAAACGCTGCCCCGGCCATACTGCAAGGCCCAACTGTACGGATACAGGATTGTTTGCCGTACCAATCCAGTCGTATTCGTCATCAGGGGAGCGATCACGTTCACAAGCTGCGCCAGGCAGCCGATCTTCACGCGATCCGCGGAGCGCAGAAGTGTGTTGATACAACCGCCGACCAACAGCGCATCTTCCAGGTTGTAGACTTCTTCCAATAAATGCGGCGCCTCTTGCCGATGTCCGTCGGTAGCAGAGCCGGATCGCGCACGGTACCACACGTTCCATTCGTCAAACGAAAGCCAAAGCTTCTTCTTGGAGCGCAGCCGCCCACGGACGAAATCGCAGACCGCCGTTACCTCCGCAAACTCCAGGTACGTGGGCATGCCCAGCCCGCTTGAGCCGCAAGCAACCAGCGTCAAATCGCGATCCACGTAACGCATCTGGCGGCCCGCATCCGCGGCCTTCCATCCGTACTCGGTCGCGGACATGTGACCGATCTGCCACGGCCCGTCCATCTCATTTCCTAGGCACCAGTGCCGCACGCGATGCGGATCCGCAACTCCATGTTTACGCCGTAACTCGCTCCAACGTGTCCCCTGGTCCACGTTGCAGTATTCCACCAGCGCTGCCGCATCTTCCGGAGTGCCGGTGCCAAGGTTGACCGCGAGGAGCGGCTGCGTTCCCGCGGCCTTGCACCACGCCAGAAATTCGTTTGTGCCGAATTCGTTGCTGTTCATCGAATTCCAGGCCTTGTCGAGAACTCGCGGGCGGCCCTGTTTCGGCCCCACACCGTCGAGCCAGTTATACCCGGAAACAAAATTCCCGCCCGGATAGCGGATCATCGGCACGCTCAGCTTGCGAATTTCCTCAAGGACATCCTTGCGATATCCATTCGAATCCGATAGCGCGGACTTCGGATCATATATGCCCTCGTAAATGGCGCGGCCAAGATGCTCCAGAAAGGAACCAAAAATGTTGCGGTCCAGCGCCGCACGCGTACGCCGCGTGTCGAGATACACGCGAATGGGCCCGGTCCCCACTTCTGAAGCAGGCGCTTGCGCTCTCAAAAAGTCGCCAAAAAGCGCACTCGCTGACGCACCAACTCCCATTGCCGTGACTTCGCGGAGAAAACGACGCCTCGAGCTCTGCAACATCCGTGGCCTCCCCATATAGTCGCCTTGCTAAGTCGCGTACTGTAATCCATGAACCTTGCCGCGCGCAACGCCCGCCATCTCTGTCGCCTCCTTCGGCCCTCGCTCTGATTGCGATGCTCTTGTTCCCAGTCTGCAGGTCCCCGCGCCTCTGGTGCGGATCGTTGTAGACCTGCTTTTCCGAATTACAGGCTTTAAAGCTAGAATGCAGGGCGGTTCAGGAGGAATATCCATGAAGCGCGCGGCAATCTGTTTTCTCTTCGTATCTATAATCACTGTATGTTCCATCCGGGCGCAGTCCAAGCTCTCCGTGAAGTGGGAAGAGCTGACCGCGGCGGATTTTCGCGAGGCCATCCAGCTATCCAAAGGAACGTGCCTGCTGCCTTTCGGCATCCTGGAAAAACACGGTCCTCATCTGCCCCTGGGCACGGATCTTCTCAATGTGCGCCATGCCTCCTTGCAGGCTGCGCAGCAGGAGTTCGCCGTCGTTTTTCCACAGTATTACTTCGGACAAATTTTCGAAGCCAAGCACGAACCTGGAACCGTCGCTTACAGCATGGATCTACAATTAAAGCTGCTCCAGGAAACCACCGATGAAATGGCTCGCAATGGCTGTAAAAAGATCGTCATTGTCAACGGCCACGGAGGAAACGAGCATCTGCTTCCCTTTTTCGCCCAGGCACAACTCGATCGCCCGCACGACTATGTCGTTTATGTCCTCGACGGCGAGCGCAGCCGCCCCGGCGGTCCGCCAAAAAAGTCGACTGCCATCGATTACCACGCTGGTGAAAACGAAACCTCGAATACCATGGTTTCCCGGCCCGACCTGGTTCACATCGAGCGCGCCGCTACCGAATCCGGAATCGACCAGAAGCGCCTGCACCTACCCGAAGATGTCTACACCGGCATCTGGTGGTACGCCCGCTTTCCCAACCATTACTCAGGAGACGGTTCGGTCGCCACGCGCGAACTCGGCGAATGGAACATGAACAATTGGATCGCCGCCACCGTTGAAGCCATTCGCGCAGCCAAAACAGATGACCAAAGCCTCAAGCTCCAAAACGAATTCTACGAAAAGAGCAAACACCCGCTCGACACGCGGCCCTAAATCCGCGTAATGCTTCACGCAGGGAAGTTGATCGGCCGATAGAGATTAGGAACGATTAGCGGGACTTAGTAAGTTGTTCCACCCAGCGGCGCAGCACTTCGAGGTGTCGTGATTCCAGATCGATGAATTCGATGCCCATGCCGATGCGCGGCTTCACGATACGTACCACGCCCAGCGCCTCTACCTTTTGATCTTTCCGCGTCATCGTGAGTCGAACGCGGGCGTTCGAAGCAAACGGTTTACTTGTGCAGATGAACGTCCCGCCCATCGAAATGTCGGACGTAACACCCACAGCCTTCGCGCCGCTTTCAAGGTCCAGCAACTCCGCATCCGCCGCAAAAGGATAACGAATGCTGTACCGGCGATCGCGCACAGAGAGTCCCCGCGCGTCGCCTTTCGATGTCCTGTCGTCCATGGAGATGACGTTGCTCACAGTCGTTTACGCCGGGCCGCAAACGGCTCTTTTTTACCGGGGCGCGTCCGGCACGTATTAGTTTGCCTCAAAAATGCCTTCCCGAAAGCAGTTCGAGCTGGTCTTCACACCAAAAAGTCAATACCAGCCCCTCCCGTGCAACGCCCCCGCGTTTCGCCTGCGCGTTATTACTTGGAACGACAAACCTCGTTTCTCCAGCCTTTCCGCCCCGTCCGGCCATGCTAGCCTGATTGCAGGACTCTCGTTTATCGCGCTATGACCACACTATCTGACGGCCTCCGCCAAAGTGACCGCGTACGCTTCCGCATGTCTGTCGAGGCGTCGTGGGTCTCCAGCGCGGGCGCCACAGTCACACAGAATGCCGAGACGCTGCTCGTCAGCCGTAATGGCGGCGTCCTCCGCCTGACCGAGAAGCTTTCCATGGGCCAGGAGCTCCACCTCCGCCGCAAACTCGATGACGACCAGTGGAAAAACACTCGCGCCCGCGTCGTCGCCGAAATCGACCAGGACCCGCCTAACCACTTCCTCTACGCCGTCCATATTCTTGATCCCCGGGCTGACTTCTGGGACATCGACTTCCCCGCCCCTCACAAGGGTGAAGAAGCTCTGGCGCGCCTTCTCATGGAGTGCAGTTTCTGCCAGCGCCGCGAAGTCGTTTATCTCAACGAGCTCCAGTTGAAGTCCTTCGAAGTCCGCAAATGCGTCGCGCGCGTCTGCAAACTTTGCGACTCGCCTTCGATCTGGGTCGAATCCCAATCCGAAATTCGCGATCCAGAGAACGGCGTATCCACACTCCCCGTCGATGAGCGCGTCATTCCCCGCCGTAACCGCACGCGCATCAAAGCCCGCGTCCTCGCCGCCATCCGCCACCGCGGCTTTCAGGAAGAGATTGCCGTCTGCGAAGATCTCTCCAAAGGCGGCCTCAGCTTCCGCAGCCGCAATCAATATCCCGAAGGCACGCGCCTCGAAGTTGCCGTTCCCTTCACCCCCGGCACCGGCGCCATCTTTGTTCCCATCCGTATCGTTTTTTCCCAAGCCATCCCCACTGCTGGCCTCTACCGCCATGGCGCCGCCTATATCAAGCCCCCTCTCGACGTCTGAACCTTCCGAGCGTGCTGTCTTTGGCTATCCTTCCTCGCTCACCTCGCGTCCGTAAGACCCTTTCACCCGCCCCGCAGCCGCTCAAACCTCAGTGTCCCAAATCGAAGAACTGTCCCATCTTCCGGAACTTCTCATGCCGCGCATCGAGCAGTCCCGCGATGGGCTGATTCGTCAGTAGCACCAGTTGCCGGTCCAGCACTTCGTCCAGGAACCGCGCAGCCGCTTCATGGTCGCTGTGCGCTCCGCCTTCCGGTTCCGCCACGATCTCATCCACGATGCCCAGTTCTTTCAAATCCTTTGCCGTGATTTTCATGGCCGCCGCCGCCGTTTCCGCTTTCGTGGAATCGCGCCAGATGATCGAAGCGCACCCCTCCGGCGAAATCACCGAGTAGAAACTGTTCTCCAGAATGTTGACGCGATCGCCGACGGCAATCGCCAGCGCGCCTCCCGACCCGCCCTCGCCCGTCACCGTGACGATTACCGGCACCGGCAGCCGGGCCATCTCGCGAAGATTGCGCGCAATGGCTTCGCCCTGTCCCCGTTCTTCGGCATCGATCCCCGGGTACGCCCCGGGCGTATCAATAAAAGTGAAAATCGGCCGCCCGAATTTCGCCGCCAACTGCATGATCCGCAAAGCCTTGCGATAACCTTCTGGTTTGGGCTGGCCGAAATTGCGCGCCAGCCGCTGCTTGGTGTCACGTCCTTTTTGGTGTCCGACGATAGCCACCGGCCGACCGTGAAACTTTCCCAGTCCCGTGATGATCGCTTTGTCGTCGGCGTAACCGCGGTCACCATGCAGTTCAATGAAATCGGTAAACAATAAACTAACAAAATCCAAAGTGTACGGGCGCTGCTGATGACGCGCGATTTGCGCGCGCTGCCACGGCCCCAGGTGCGAGTAGAACTCGCGCCGTAATTCCGCAACCTGTTCGCGGATGCGTTCCACTTCCCTGTCGGCGTCGGCATTGCCGGCCAGGTGGCGCAATTCCTCGACATCTTTTTCGAGTCGTTCGATTTCCTTTTGGCGCTCGATTTCTTTTTGACGGTCGTTCTCTTTTGAATGGGTCGCAGGCGGAGCGCCGGTTTTGTTTTTCTCTTTTGTTTTCATTCCGGCACCTTTCGAACGGCGGGCTCGCCACAAATTTCGCGGATTGCGTCCACAAGTTCTGGCGAACCCTTTACGCGTTGCTGCGCCTGCAGTACGGCCACGGAACCGTCCTGCGAGCACAGTTCAAACACCACCTGGCATAATCCAGGCGAAGCGGCAAACAAGTCTTCCAGACGATCGAGAGCCTCTTCGCTCAGCGCTTGCATTTCGATTCGAACGCGAATCTCGCTGGATGTAGCGCGCTCAGCGATTTCGTCCAGCCGGCGTGCTTCCTGCAAGGAAAGCCGCGTGCCTGCTTCCTCGACCTGTACGCGGACTTTCAGCAGTAGCGGATTCCCCGGCTTTAATACCGCCTCAACGCGCGCAAAACTCTCCGGAAACGCGAGCAGTTCCTGAACTCCTGTCATATCCTGAATCGTGAAGATAGCCCAGCGAGCGCCTTTTTTCGAGCGCATTGGACGAGTACCCACGATCAACGCCGCCACGGTGATCTCTTTTCCGTTTCGCTGCTCTTCCACTTGATCGAGAGAAACTGTCTTCAGGTCCATCAGGCGGGAAGCGTATTTCGCCAGCGGATGCCCGGAAACATAAAAGCCGAGCATGGCGTATTCGCTTGCGAGGCGCTCTTCCTCGCTCCACGGAACAGCTTCGCGCAATTCGAATGGCGTCGGCGCAGGGGCGGCGGCAGTACCGAACAGCCCGTGCTGGCCGGATTCGCGGGTGCGGGAAGCACGCTGCAGGGCCGCAACCGCATCATCTACCGAAGCGAGCATAGATTCGCGCGGTCCGAGAGAATCCACCGCTCCGGATTTAATGAGGCTTTCAAATACGCGTTTGTTCAGAAAGCGCGACTCGATGCGCTCGCAGAAATCGTACAGCGATTTGAACTCTCCCTGGCTGAGTCGCGATTCACGAATGGCTTTGGCGGTATTCTCTCCGACGTTCTTGATCGCTGCCAAACCGAAGCGAATCGATTCGCCGACGGGAGTGAAGTAGAGGTCGCTCTCATTTACATCGGGCGGAAGAATGGAAATACTCATTCCTCGCGCTTCATTGATATATTTGACGACTTTTTCGGTGTTGCCAGCTTCCGAAGTCAACAGCGCGGCCATGAATTCCACCGGATAATGCGTTTTCAGGTAAGCCGTCTGGTATGCAAGCAACGCGTAGGCGCAGGAATGCGACTTGTTGAACCCGTAGCCGGCAAATTCCTCCATCAAGTTGAAAATGCGTTCGGCCTTTTTCTCCGGAATTTTATTGGTAGCGCAGCCGGTCATGAACTTGGCGCGTTGGGCCGCCATCTCTTCCTTCTTTTTTTTGCCCATTGCGCGGCGAAGGATGTCCGCTTCGCCGAGCGAAAAACTCGCCAGGCGATTGGCGATCTGCATCACCTGTTCCTGGTACAGGATGACGCCGTACGTTTCCTCGAGTATGTCTTGCAACTGCGGAAGTTCGTAGCTGACCTTGGTCTTGCCCTGCTTGCGGTTGATGAAATCATCGATCATGCCGCCCTGGATGGGGCCAGGGCGATAGAGTGCATTCAGCGCAGTTAGATCTTCGATCCGGGTCGGCTGGTAACGCCGCAGAATGTCCCGCATGCCATGCGATTCGAACTGGAAGATGGCCGTCGTATCCCCACGGGCAAAGAGCTTGTAGGTTTCGGCGTCGTCCAATGCCAGGCTGTCAATGTCAATTTTTGCGCCGCGATTCTGCTCAATCATTCGAACGGTATCGTGGAGCACCGTGAGCGTCGTCAGGCCAAGAAAATCCATCTTTAGCAGCCCGATGCGCTCGAGCGCATTCATGTCGTACTGCGTCGTGATTTCCTCGCGGTTTGACTTGTAGAGCGGCACGACCTCGGTGAGCGGTCGCGGCGAAATGACCACACCGGCAGCATGCGTGGAAGCGTGCCGCGATAGTCCTTCGAGACGTAGCGCCACGGCCATCAAATCCTTGAGACGTTCATCGCTGTTGATCGCCGATTTAAGTTGGGGCGCTTCTTCAAGTGCGTCTTTCAACTCGATGCCCAGCGTCGTCGGAATGAGCTTGGCGAGCCGGTCCACTTCGCCGTAGGGAATGTCCATGGCGCGGCCAACGTCCTTGACCGCAGCCTTGGCGGCCATCGTTCCAAAAGTAATAATCTGCGCAACGTTTTCGCGCCCGTACTTTTGCGTCACATATTCGATCAACTCGCCACGTCGCCGCATGCAGAAGTCGATGTCGATGTCGGGCATGGAAACGCGCTCGGGGTTCAGGAAGCGCTCGAAGAGCAGGTTGTATTGCAAAGGATCGACGTCAGTGATGCGCAAGGCGTAGCTGACCAGGCTGCCCGCCGCGGAACCACGCCCCGGCCCGACCGGCACGTCTTGCGCGCGCGCGTAGTGTATGAAATCCCAAACAATCAAGAAGTAGCCCTCGTAGCGCATCTTCTTGATCATTTCAATTTCGGAGGTCAGCCGGCGTTCGTACTCGGCCAGGGAATTTCGCAGAAAGCCCTGTTGCGCCAGGCGCTCGAGCTGCGGGATGCGGGCGGCAAATCCTTCGCGCACAACGGATTCAAAATAGCTTGCCGAAGTATGCCCTTCGGGAACTCTGAATTCCGGGAACGGATTGGGGATGCGCTCGACCTTGACGTTGCAGCGCGAAGCGATGTCCACAGTGCGGCTCAGCGCTTCAGGAATTTCGCCGAAGACCTGCGCCATCTCTACTGCACTCTTGAAGTAGAACTGATCGGTCTGGAACTTCATCCGATTAGTGTCGCTCATGGTCTTGCCGGTTTGGATGCAGAGCAACACTTCCTGGGCATGAGCGTCGTCGTGATGGAGATAGTGACAATCGTTAGTGGCCACCAGCGGGATGCCCGTCTCTTTCGAGAGACGGACCAGGTCGCGATTCACGTCTTTTTCGATCGGCAATCCCTGGTCTTGAATTTCGAGGAAGAAATTGCCTTTGCCGAAAACGTCGCGCAGGCGATAAGCATTTTCGCGCGCCTGATCGTATTTCTGATCGACGACTGCTTCGGTCACCGGTCCACGGAGGCAGGCTGACAGTGCGATCAAGCCTTTGCTGTGTTTAGCAAGCAGGTCGTAATCGATGCGCGGTTTGTAATAGAAACCTTCAAGAAAGCCCGCAGAAACCAGTTTGATTAAGTTGTGATAGCCCTCCAGGGACTCACAGAGGAGCACAAGGTGATTGCTGCCGCGCATCCCCGGCTCGGCGTCGCCACGATCCGGGCCGTTGCCACCGTTGGTCTTTTCGCCGCGCTCATGACGGCTGCCTTTGGCGACGTAAACTTCACACCCGATGATGGGCTTCACGTCGCGTTTGCTGGCTTCGTAGAAAAAATTAGCGGCAGCGAAAAGATTGCCGTGGTCGGTGATGGCCACCGCGGGCATTTTCTGGCGGGATGCTTCATCCAGGAGTTCGGAAGTTTCGCAAGCCCCGTCGAGCAGACTGTAATCCGTGTGAACGTGGAGATGCACGAACTGCGGTTGGCCCATGGAACTCCATTTTAGAACGCTGGGGCCCGTTTTGCATTACGCATTGTGAGGTTTCCCACAGGCAGCACGGAATCGTCAGCCATGGCCGCTACCTCCGTCCGTGACTCTTCTTGCCAGAGGAAGCGCTCTTGCCGCGAGGTGCCCGGGCGATATGCTTCGCATGAGCCTTCGCAGGAACAGGCTTCCCCTTGGCAGCCTGTTTGGCTTCGGCCTTTGCGGCTGCGTGCTTCTTGTGAGCGGCGTCGCCCATGGCCGCGGCAGCATGAGCTTTGTCTGTGCCCTTTGCCTTCTTTTCCTTTTCTTTTTTCTTCGGCTGTTCCTTGATGCCGGAAAGCTTTCGCAGGATTTTTTCGCGCTCTTCTTTGGTCTTGCCGCGACCGGTGAGCTGCATGGCGAAGACCTGTTCGACGATAGCGTCGAACTTGGGCCCACGCACCATACCAAGAGCTTCGAGTTCGGTGGCCACAACCGGCAAAGCGTTGCGAATGGGTCGCCACTTGTTCAGAAAGGCGCGAATTTTCGAAAGCGCGGCCGATTTATTGGACTCGGCCATAAGGTAGGCGATCTGGTCGAGCGGCATTTTTTCAAGAAACCGGAAAGCATCCACCGGGGCGTTCATTTTTCGTCCCAGAAGCTCTTTCTGGGCCTCCAGCGCTTCTTCTTCAAAACCAAGCGCCGCCTCCACTTCCGCTGAGCGGAATCCGGCTTTGGAAAGGACATTCGCCAATTCGCGATCCTTTAGCTTTCCAAGAATGGCAAGGAGCATCGGAGAGGCGAGACGTGGACGGAAGCCCGCCGTGAAGAGATCCTCGCGCACTTTCATGAGACGGGCGATGGCGTCGTATGACGGATGCTTCTTGGCCAGCACGGGATTGACGGCCTCGAGAAGGTCGTGCTCTTCCCAAGCTTTCAGCACGACGGCTGGCCGCTCCTCGCGGGCGAGGGCGCGCAGTTCATCGCCGGCATCTTCCGGCGCAATGGTTTCCTGCAGGTTGCGCTCAATGGCCAGGTCGAACCATTCCTGGGTGCGCTGCTCGATCTTGAAGCCCATGCGCGCGGCGTAGCGCAAGACGCGCAACAGACGGACCGGCTGGTTAGTGAAACTATGAATGGTGAGCGCGCGAACCTCGGCCCGTTCGATGTCGGAGAGGCCGTTAGTGGGATCGAGCAGCAAGCCGCGCGAGGCCGGGTTCAGCGAAATGGCGATGGCGTTGAGGGAAAAATCGCGGCGCCGCAAATCCTCCATGATGGTCGACCAGCGAATCTCCGGGCGCGTTCCGGGACGAACATAATGATCGTCGCGGGCAGCGGAGATGCTGCCTTCGCAGTCGCCGGCAAAGAGCAGTTCGACGTGGCGAAACTTTTCATCTTCGTGAAGGATTTTGGCACCGCCCTTTTCGAGTTCGTGGGCAATCTTCGAGGGGTTTCCTTCCACGGTGAAGTCGAGATCGCGCAGCGAAGCGCCGGTTACGAGGTCGCGAACGGTTCCGCCCGTCAGATACACATTGAATCCCAGTGCGGCGGAAAGTTCCTGCACGCGCAGCATCACGGCTCGCTGCTCCGGCGAGAGCCGGCTTTCCAACAAAAACATATAGTCTGGCATTGCGCTCCTTCTGCTTCAGGGTGTCCGCGCTGACCGCCGCAGAGGCACCCGCAATGAGTTTCCCGGGGCCGGCCGCGCTATGCGCGCGGGTGATGCGCTTTATAAATCTGCTTCAACCGCTCCTCGACAACATGCGTGTAAATCTGTGTTGTGGAAATGTCGGCATGGCCGAGCATGAGCTGCACGGACCGCAGGTCCGCCCCGCGCTCAAGCAAGTGCGTGGCAAAGCTGTGCCGCAGCATGTGAGGCGTAAGGGCCACGCGCAGATCGGCCAGCCGTCCATAAGCCGAAAGTATCTTCCAGACGCCTACGCGGCTCAATGGCGCCCCGCGGCGATTCACGAATAACGCAGGACTGCCGGGTACTTTGCCAAGCAGCTTCGGCCTGGCATCCCGGAGATACCGTTCGACGATAGCCAGCGCCTTTTTGCCAACGGGCACAATGCGTTCCTTGTCACCCTTGCCGATGCATCGAACGCAGCCAACCTTCGCATCCAGATCGCTGGTACGAAGACCGATGAGCTCGGACACGCGCAAACCGGTCGAGTACAGAACTTCCAGCATGGCGCGATCCCGCAAGCCGATGGGAGTTTTCACATCGGGCTGGTTGAGAAGGCGCTCGACCTCCTCGAGGCGAAGATAGCCAGGTAAAGCACGATGGATCTTTGGCGATTCGAAATTCACCGACGGGTCTTCGCGAATGAGCTCGTGGATCTGCGCAAAACGGAAAAAGTTGCGCAATGTAACCAAGTGCCGGGCCACCGTCTTACTTTCGAGCTTCTGACGATAGAGTCCCGCGAGGAAATCCACCAAATCGTCGCGGCTGACGGCTTCGAGCATTAGCTTGCGCTTGCGGGCAAACTCATCGAATTTCACGAGATCGCGGCGATAGGCCGACACCGTGTTCGAGGAAAGCCCCTTCTCCACCCGCACGTGGGTTAAAAACGACGAAATGGTTGCGGCGATTTCCATCAGCTCCCCATATATCCGTCACCGGCGCCGGCAGCGCGCCGCGTGGCAATTCCATAGACTTCCTCGATCTCATGGCAGCGGAACAGCCAGGCAAGCGCCAGGTAAAGAGCGGTTGCTCCGAGGATCAGAGCAGCAAAAACAAGAAATTGCACCAGGAAGCGCGAGTGCAAGGCGAACCCCGTGTAATAATTCCCAAACCAGCAGGCGACACCCATAATTCCGGCGCACAAGGAAATTTTTGTAAACGAACGGAAAATATCCATCGTTCCCAGCGGGCCGTAGCGCAGCCGGAAAATAATAAAGAGCGCCAAGAAATCAAAGAACGTAGCCAGCGCCGTGGCCAGCGCCGGCCCGCCGTTCTGAACACGCTTAAAGAAGAATTCCAGGAAGACGACGTTCAGCACAATATTCAAAACAAGTGAGATGGAAGCGATGATGACGGGCGTCTTGGTGTCCCGCGTGGAGTAAAACGCCGGGACGATTAATTTAACCGAGGCGAGGGCGGGAAGCCCGACCGCGTAATAGAGCAGCGCGCGGGCCGTCAGGCGCGTGGATTCCGCGACGAACTGGCCGTGTTGGAAGAGCACGCGGATGATCGGCTCGCGCAGGATCATCAAGCCGAGGGCCGCGGGAATGGTGATGAAAGCCACGATGCGGACCGAAAACGACAGCGTTTTCTTCAGCGAATCATAATCCTTTGCGGCCGCTTGGTGAGACATCATCGGCAGAATAGCCGTGGCGACCGCAATGGCGTAGCCACCGAGCACCAATTCCATGACCCGATCGGCGACGTAAAGCGCAGCGAGGCTTCCAGGCGGCATGCGCGCGGCGGTGGCAAACCGCGTATCGATCAATAGATTGATCTGGCCGATGCCGATTCCGAAAAGCCGCGGCAGCATCAGGCGGGCTACATCCCGAATTGCCGGGTGGGAAAACGAGATGCCAAACGTAAACTTCATCCCGCGGCGGACCAGCGAGGGCACCTGAATCAGGAATTGCAGCACTCCGCCCACCAAAACGCCAATCGCAAGAGACTTGGCCGGGTCCCCTACATAATGCCAGACGATGCCAACCGAAAAGGCAATGGTGGACACGTTCAGCAATACCGGCGTAGCCGCGGGCAAACCAAAAACATGAAAGCAGTTGAGGATGCCCATGGCCAACGCCGCAAGGGCAATAAAAAACAGATAGGGAAAGATGATGCGGTTGAGGTCGACTGCCTCCGCGCGAGCCACATTTTCGCCGGAGAACAGCTGAACGACCGCAGGTGAAAAAACCATTCCCAAAATCGTAATCACCGCCACGACCAAAGAAAGGGTCCAGAACAGACGGTTCGCGAAATCCCAAACCTCTTCCTTGGACTTCTCCCGCATATAGGAGGTGAATACAGGGATGAAGGAAGCAGTCATGGACCCTTCGGCAACGAGACGGCGGAAGAGATTGGGTATACGATAGGCCAGCACGTACGCGTCGGCGGCAAAAGATGTGCCCAGCAGGAGGGTAATGCGCTGGTCGCGGACGTACCCTAGGACGCGGCTAGCGACGGTGACCAGGGAGATGATCGAAGCCGATTTGAGGATATGCTTTTTATCGGTCAAAGGGCGGTGCTCCGTGGCCCTAACCCTAATGAAAACAACAACTTGACAGGAAAAACGTGCTTAACATAACATACATTTTGCCGATTGGCAAATTTCGGCCTTCCGGCACGGGAAACACGCCATCTTGAAGAATAAGCCCCCAGCCTCAACGCACAAGAAGGTTATTGTTGTGCTCGCCGACAAAAAGCCCTTGCGCGGCTACCTGAACCCTGTCCGTCTGGGGCAAGCCGATCCCCTAGACCTGCTGACGCCCGACGGGGAACACGTGGCCATCCCCCTGGCACGCGTGCGGTCCGTTTATTTCGTGCGCGAGTTTTCCGACGACTTCGAACCCGAGCGCAAAGCCTTCCTCAGCCGGCCCAAGCTGGATGGCCTTTGGGTAAAGCTGCACTATAACGACGGAGAAACCTTGGAAGGTGTGGTTCCAAACGATTTGCTTTCGCTCCTCGATAACGGACTGCAAATCACTTCGCCCGACCTCAACTCTTCCACGGACCGCATCTTCGTTCCACGTGCTGCGCTTTCAGAAGTCACCGTTCTAGGCGTCGTAGGTGTCGCGCGCAGAAAGCCCGCCGCTGCTGCGGCCAGCGCTTCACAGCCTCGCCTTTTCAACGAGTAGTCTCCGTCTCGGCTGTACTTCCCTCTTTCGCCTGTGCGAGACTCGCAGGCAGCCTCACCAAACATTCAGGAGCCTCTCCATGAAACTTGCTGAAATCGCGCAGAAACTCGGATGCCGCCTGGAAGGCCCGCCCGAAATCGACATTCGCGGCGTCGCCGGCATCGAACATGCCGAAGCGGGGCAAATCACGTTCCTCGCGAATCGGCGCTATTTCCCTTTGCTGAAGACCACGCGCGCCTCTGCGATCCTGATCGAAGAAGGAATTGCCCTGGATCGTGAGGCGTCCATGCCTGCCTTGGCCGCGTTGCGCTCATCGAATCCGTATCTCGCGTTTGCCCATGCGCTAGAGCTTTTTTATCAGCAGCCACGCTATGCGCCCGGGATTCATCCCACGGCAATCATCGCGAAAAGCGCAAAGATCGGTGAGGGAGCCCACGTCGGCCCCTACTGCTACATCGACGAGGACGTCGAGATCGGCCGCAACGCCACGCTGCACAGTTTCGTCACCATCTATCGTGGCGCAAAGATTGGCGACAATTTTTTTGCCCATGCGCACGCCGTCGTGCGTGAATTCTGCCGCATCGGCAATCGCGTTATTCTGCAGAATGGCGTGGTCATCGGCGGAGACGGCTTGGGCTTCGCCAAGCAGAAAGACGGCACCTGGTACAAGATGACCCAGTCGGGCCCGGCCGTCCTCGAAGACGACGTCGAAGTGCAAGCCAACGCCTGCGTGGACCGCGCCACCGTCGGCGAAACCCGCATCGGCCGCGGCACCAAGCTCGATGATCTCGTGCTGATTGGCCACGCTTCGCAAGTAGGAGCGAACACAATGCTCTGCGGCCAAGTGGGCCTGGCCGGTTCCACCAAGGTCGGCAGCAACTGCATCCTTGCGGGCCAGGTAGGCACCGCCGGCCACCTGACCGTGGGCGACGGCGCCGTGATCACTGCGCAGAGCGGCGTTCCCAACGATGTCCCTCCGCGTTCGCTGTATTCCGGCTATCCCGCCGTCGAAAATCGCGAATGGCTAAAAACCATGGCGGCGTTAAACCGCCTTCCCGAACTTCAAAAGCGCGTCCGCGAACTCGAATCCCAACTCGACCTCCTCAAGCCCCGCTGACACACCTACTCTTGCCTTTCGGTTTTCTCTAGTTTCTGTACTCTAGTTTTCTTTTCACTCCCCCGCCCGTCATTTGCGTCTTGTGCGTGCCGGATGCTTTTGCGGGGTGCGTCTTGTGCGTCCCGGATGGGTCTACGGGACCGAACGAAGCAGGCCGACTTTTTCTTTCCCGTTCGGTCCTCCGAACGGGTCGGCCTGCGAATGTGAGGAATCTCTCCGCTCTTACTTCTCATCCCCCCGCCCCTCATTTCGACCGCAGGGAGAAATCTCTCTTCTCTGGTTTCCCCTCCCCGCACTAGTCATTCCGAGCGAAGCGAGGAATCTCTCTTCTCTTTGCAATTTTCACATTCTAGTTTTCTACCTTCTAGTTTCCCCCTTCCCCAAATACTCTCTTAGTACCTTCCTCAGAATTTTCCGCGCCTCCTCGCAAGTGTTAGTGTTGCAGACAAAAGACTTACGAAACAGCTAAACCCTTTAAATGCAACACTTACACAAAACACGGGGGAGGGGAAAATTATTGTTAACTAGAAAGACCAGCGGGCCGCTGGTCCGGGGGCAAGGCTCCACCCATCGCTATGCGCAGGCGCTCGTTCAAGATGTCCCGCTCTTCCAGGGAATACTTGGAAGCATCAATCGGTTCGAGAAATTCGACCACAATTTCCCCGGGATGAATCACCAGCGAGTGTTTTTCCATCACTCGGTGCGCCCCAGCACACACCATCGGCACAATCGGCACTCCTGCCTTGATGGCCATCATCACGGCACCTTTTTTGAACTCCTGCAGGCGCCCGTCCGGGCTGCGCGTGCCTTCGGGATAGATCAGGAGCGATTGCCCGCCCTTAAGAGCCTCCGTCGCCTTCTCCACGCTGGCAATCGCCGAATCGCGAGCGCTTCGATTGACAGGGATAAAATGTGCCGACCAAAATGCCTGTCCCACGATCGGCCATTTGAAGAGCGATTCCTTTAAGAGAATCGCAATCCGGCGAGGGATGGCGCCGACAATTGCCGGCGCATCAGCCGAACTGGTATGGTTCGCGGCAAACAGGCACACGCCCGGAGGGATACGCTCCAGGCCTTTCACGCGAACCTTCACGCCAACGGCGCAGACAAAAAACATTACGCCCTTCACACCCGCCCAGTAAATCGGGTCCGGATCGCGCGTAATGAAGGTGTAGAGGAGCAGTGGCGGCCCCACGACTAGGATGTATAGCCATAAGAAAACGCCGATAAAAAGAGTGCGGAGCATAGGCAGGCAAAACTCCCTCGAATCCCGCGTGGCCGGTCAAGCGAATCGTGGGCCGGCCGGCATTTTTTAACGAACCGCTGACGCACTGGTCTCCCCGCGAAGAATCCCCTCGCGAATGTGGCGCGCCTTCTCCCCTGCGTGGGCATCCTCGCCGACCACGTAAAGGGTTTCTTTGATTTCACCGAGCCGGAATTCGATGGTAATTTCTTTTTCCTCGCGCCGAATCCGCAGCTTCAGCAAATCGCCGGCCTTCTGCTCTTGCAGCCAGCGATTAACACGCCTGGGCACTTCGCCGCCATTCCAGTTCACGATGGCGTCTCCAGCCCTCAAGCCGGCCTGGGCTGCCGAACTTTCGGAATCCACCTTACTCACCACGAACCGGCCGTTCGGTTCGTGCTCCATGGAAAAACCAAGCGTCGGTCTGCGGCGTTCCACGGTGCGCAGAGCCAAGCCTGCCAGCGTCAGAATTTCCTGATAGGGAAATGAATCCGTCCCCGCAACGTATTTCCGGAAGAACTCTTCGAACGAGCTATCGGTGATTCTTTCCGCCGTCAAACGGACGTCCAGGCTATCTCGATACGTTTTTCCCTGCTTCGCAAAATTCATATTCAGCGAGCGCATGACATCATCGAGGCTCTTCCCGTTTCCGGTGCGGTCACGAATCAGAATGTCCAGCAAATCTCCCAGCACTTGTCCCTTGGTGTAGTACGAAACGCTGAATTCCGGCTGATTGTAGAGTGGATATTTTTCAAGCCACGCATCCAGGCTGGACTGCTCCGCGCTTTGCCAGCGGTTGGCCGGCCGGCCTTCCAATTCGGTGATTTGTTCGCTGAGGTCCGCGTAAAACTGTTCCTTGCTCCAAATGCCGCTGCGCACAAGCGTATACGAACCATAAGTATTCGTTACGCCTTCGGCAAACCACAAAACGCGCGTGTATTGCTCTTTCGAATCGTCCACAGGTTCCAGCGACGCGGGACGGATGCGCTTCACATTCCACAGATGAAAAAATTCATGTGCCGCGACACTCGGCAAGTATTCATCGGAATACGTGCCAATGGCTGTCGAATTCGCGTGTTCCATGCCTCCACTGCCAGCACCTTTGCCAATGTGGAGAATAAACATGTAGCGTTCGAACGGCGCTCCCTCCATAAGCTTCAATTCGTACTTGCAGATGCGCCCCAAATCCTCTTCGACCTGTTTTTTGCTCCAGTTATCACCGTGAATCACAACCCAAATCTGCGGTTTGATTCCACTCAACGGAAACATTTCGAACTTCCCTGCCTCGATGGGCGCGTCGACGAGAGCGTCGTAGCTCTCGGCATTACCGCTGAACATTCGAGCCCCGCCCATCGACTCCATCAGCTGAATTATCGCACCGGCTGCTAGCCATCCCGCGGGGACATCTGGCATCGCAAGGCGCACAGCTTCGGCACGCCGCTCCGCCACGTACATGAGAATCATCGCCGGATTGATAAAGGCATGCTCGGAATTCAACTGCGACGCAAAAGGACCGGCCTCGTCCCAATAGGTGGCGTAAGAAATCTTGATCGTTCCCGTACCCTTAACCCGCCACGTTTGCTTGTCCAGCTTTTCGACAAACAATTTCTGAGAATCCGCAAAGGCCTCCACCTGCTGCACGTGGCTGCTAAAGTCGCGGACCTGGTAAAGCGCATTCCACGCGGGCACTCGAACGGCGACTTCACCGGCCACGTTGGGAATGGTCATTGTCACGTGGAAGAGATGCCTCTCCGGATGATCCAGAAGGACGGAGTATTGAATTGTCGCTTGTGCAGCAGCGCTGAATGTTAGGACCAATAGAAAGCACAGACTGGCGGGAACCAAGAGCCTGCCACGAGGAATAGAAAACGTCACCGCTTGTTCGCCTCGCCCGCAAGTTGAGTAGGCGCGCCAAGTTTCTTCAGAACTTTTTCGCACAGGCCGTCAAAGCTGCCGTTGGACATGATGAGCAGGAGATCCCCGGGCTTGGCTTCGTTTCCAAGGTGCTCGGCAATGGCGTCAGAACTGGGAAACACACGGGCGTCCTTGCCAAGGGCACGGACACTTTCCGCAACGGTTTCGGGATCGAGGCGATTCTCGCCGCCCAATTGCTGGGCGCGAAAAACGCCGCCGAGAATGACGCGGTCGCCAAGAGCGAGGGACTTTGGCAGGGCATCCTGAAACACTTTGCGGCGCATGGAATTTGACCGCGGTTCGAGAATGGCCCAGAGCCGGCGTCCGGGCCAGCGGCCACGCGCGGCTTCAATCGTGGCTTTGACGGCAGTGGGATGATGCGCAAAATCGTCGACCACTAGCACTCCTCCGATTTCACCCCGCACATCCATTCGACGCTTCACGCTGCGAAAGGTCGCGAGCGCCTTGGCAATGTCCGCAGCCGGAATGCCGCGTCCCTGCGCAACGATGAGCGCTGCCATAGCATTCAAGACGTTATGGCGCCCGGTGGCGACCAGCGCAAATTCTCCAAACGGTTTTCCACGTTGCGCGACGCGAAACCGCATGGTTTCGCCATCGATGGTGAAGCCACTCGCCACCCAATCATTCCCGTCGTTGAAACCGTATGTTTCCACGGGACAAAAAGCTTTTTCCGCAGCGCGCCGCAAAGCCGGGCCCGATTCTTCCGCGTCACCCCAAATAACCACTCGTCCACGCCGAGGAACAAGATTCACCAGGCGGCGAAAAGCCAACTGGTAGGCTTCAAAATCAGGATAAATGTCGGCGTGGTCGTATTCGAGAGAGGTGATAATCAAATCATCGGGATGATAGTGGAAGAATTTCGGCCCACGGTCCCAAAAGGCAGTTTCATACTCGTCGCCTTCCAGAATGAACTCCCCGCCACCACCAAGACCGTAGCTTTTGCCAAAGTTTTCCGCAACGCCGCCCACAAGAAAATTCGGGTTCTTCCCCGCCGTATGGAAAATCCAAGCCAGCATTGCCGTGGTGGTTGTTTTTCCATGCGTTCCGCTGACGACGATGGAATGTTTTTCCGGAAGAAAGACTTCTTCTAGAATTTCCGGCATCGAGCGATAGGGAATCTTGCGGTCCAGCACTTCTTCCAGTTCAGGATTTCCACGCGCGATGATATTTCCAATCACCGCCAGGTTGGGCGTCGGCTGCATGTGAGCGGCATCAAAAGTGTGAAAAAACGAAATGCCAAGGCTTTCTAGCAGTGTTGATGCGGGCGGGTAGACTCCGGAATCCGAACCAGTCACGCGAAAGCCGCGCTCACGCAGCATCCCGGCCAGGGGCGCCATCGCCGATCCGCCAATCCCAATTACATGCACGTGTCTTGATTCGTTCAAGGGACCACCGCCGATTCCAGAAATTCGAGTGTGCCTTCTCCGTCTGCGTCCAGGCGCGCTTTGGTGCCCAGCGGTATCGTAAGCATGGGCCGCACGGTGTGGCCAATGGGAGCACCGAAGACGATCGGGACACCGAGCGGCCGCAGAATTCGAGCGCAGACTTCCTTTACGGTTGGGGCTCCGGCAACCGCCGGTTCGCTCTCCGGAAAATCTCCCAGCACAAACCCGCGAACTCCTTCAAGTTTTCCAGCTTGTTTCAAATGCATCAGCACGCGGTCCACCTGATAGGGCCGCATGGCGCGATCTTCAAGAGCCAGGATCGAATCTTTTGTGTCCAATTCCCAGGGAGTTCCGATGGTGGCCTCGAGCAGCGTCAGGCATCCGCCCAATACTGTGCCGATCGATTGACCCGCGAGGACCGCTTCACCCCTTAGCCGCAACTTCCAACCGCCTTCTGTTCTGCCCACGGCTTGAAGAAGTGAGCTTTCATCATAGCCCTTGCGCGCGCCCGAACCCGCGTTGAGCCCGGCAGCTACCATGGGACCGTAAAAAGTAATCCAGTTGCACCGCTGCCAGAGAAAAATCTGCAGAGTAGTGAGGTCGCTGAATCCAATCACGCTCTTGAGATTGGCGATGCTTTTCTCCAGCTCGAATTCCAGCAAGTAATTCGAACCATAACCGCCGCGTAAGGCCACGAGCCCGTCGACGCTATCCGAATTCAGCGTCCCGAGAAAACTATTGGCACGTTCCAGCGGCGGACCGGCAAAGTAGCCTTCCGCTTTGGTGTCCTGATTGGCGACTACCTGAAAACCGTGGCGCTTCAGCTCCGCAAGCCCAGCAATCATTTCGACAGACTCCGCCGGAGACGCCGGAGCGAACACTCCCAGGCGTGAACCTGCGGCCAGCGCCCTGGGCTTACGCGGAGTCCCGTTGTTCCCGCTCATTCGTGATGGCCCTCGACTGGAATCACTTCGGTGACCACGCCCTGGCGATTGAGCTGGGAGACAATCTTTTCCTGCTGGCCATGGCTGACGTCGGATTCAAATTCCACAATAGAGTTTCCTCCCGCCATCGAAACGCGGAAGCGTTGCATGGGAATCTTCAGGCTCGCCATCAGCCGCTGAACTTCCGTGGCAACACTCTCGGCATGGCTGGTAGTGACGCGGAACGCTGTGGGCCGGCACTTCAAATTGAAGTATTGCTCCGCCCACCCGATAACCGTCAAGCCAAAGAGCACCAGCGCCGTCGAATAGCCGGCGACGGCGTAAAGACCTCCACCGGCGGCCATGCCGATAGCGGCCTCCACAAAGATCGTCGCCGCAGTGGTCATCCCCACAACGGCGCCCGATCCACGCAAAATCGCGCCCGCACCAAGAAAACCAATGCCCTGAACGATGTTGGAAGCGATTCGTGTGCCGCTCGAATCTCCAAAGCGGTGCGCAAGTTCGTTAGAAAGAATGGTGAACAGAGCCGTAGCGAGGCATACAAACAGGCTGGTACGCACGCCAGCAGGTCTCCGCCGCACGACGCGTTCCAAGCCGATGACGGCGCCCAGCGCCGCCGCCACGGTAAGCCGTAGAATTATTTCGTGAAGTGAAAGCATGCCCTAGACGGCCCACCGACCGCCTGAACAAAATTCTAGCCATTTACAATTTGAATTGCGTCAATTTCGAGAAGTGCCGTGCCCTGGCGTGTATCTCGCTGCGCTTCAAGCGGCGCAGCCGGTCCAAGCCAAATTGTTCGACGGCAAAACTTCCCAGCACGGAACCGAAGACCATGGCACGGCGGAGTGCAGCGTCACTCTTCTCGCCGTTCCCCGCCAGATAGCCCATGAAACCGCCGGCAAAGCTGTCGCCCGCGCCGGTTGGATCGTGCGGCTCTTCGAGCGGAAAGGCAGGCACGCAGAAAACGCCGCGCTTGTCCACCAGCATGGCGCCGTACTCTCCGCGCTTCACAACCAGCGTCGATGGCCCCATTTTGAAAATGTGCCTGGCGGCGCGCAGCAAATTGTGTTCACTGGAAAGCTCGCGCGTCTCCGAATCGTTGATCATCAGGATATCCACGTGCTTCAACGTTTCGCGCAGCTCCGCATTCGAACGCTCGATCCAGTAGTTCATGGTATCCAGGGCGGCGATTTTGGGGCGCTTTTTGACTTGATGGAGCACGTCGCGCTGTAACTCCGGCGCGATGTTGGCCAGGAAAACAAACTGTGATGCGCGGTATTTCTCCGGCAAACGTGGCTTGAAGTCCGCGAACACATTCAGTTCCGTCGCGAGCGTTACGCGTTCGTTCAGGTTCTGGGAATAGCGTCCGGCCCAGAAGAATGTTTTTCCTGTGGCGCGCTCCAGCCCTTCGGTGTCGATATGCCGACCCCGAAAGATTTTCTCATCTTCCGCAGTGAAATCGTCGCCCACGATGGCGACGAGATTTACAGGCGTGAAAAAGCTGGCTGCGACCGCGAAGTAGGTGGCCGCGCCACCGAGCGCGCGCTCCACCTTTCCATAAGGGCTTTCCAAAGCATCAAATGCAACGGAACCCACGACGAGTAAGGACACAATATGCTCCTAAGAGATATATTTCCCGATGATCGCGGCGAGCCGCTTCTTTGTTGCCTTGGGGACAATCTTCAAATCGGTAACCAGCGCATGCTGCAGAGCCGACCCGCATTTGCAGGACCTGGCTGCAGGCAGTTCTCGAACCGCGGTTCGCAGCACTTTCTGCGCATTTTCCGCGTTTTGATTCAGCGTGGCGATGATTTGCGACGCGGTGACCGATTCGTGCGCCGGATGCCAGCAGTCGTAATCGGTGATCATAGCGATTGTGGCGTAACAAATCTCCGCTTCGCGGGCCAGCCGCGCCTCCGTCACGTTGGTCATGCCGATCACTTCGAAGCGGAGCTGCCGGTGCACTTCCGCCTCGGCCAGCGTAGAGAATTGCGGTCCTTCGATACAAATATACGTTCCGCGCCTATGAACCATGACGGCTTCGTGAACGCAGGCATCCGCCAGAACACTCGACAATTGATTGCACGTCGGATGCGCAAAGGCCACGTGCGCAACGATTCCCTCTCCAAAAAAAGTCGAGATGCGATTTTTTGTTCGGTCGAAAAACTGGTCCGGCACGAGAAACTCTCCCGGACGGAGGTCTTCCTTCAACGAGCCGACCGCACTCACAGAGATGATGCGCTCCACGCCCAGAAGCTTCATCGCATAAATGTTCGCGCGGTAATTGATTTCGCCGGGCAAGATGCGGTGCCCGCGGCCGTGGCGCGCCAGAAACGCCACGCGCTTCCCTTCCAGGGTACCAAGCACGATGCCATCGGAAGGTTCACCGAACGGCGTCTTCACGCGAATCTCGCGCGCCTCACTTAGTCCGCCCATCGCATAGAGTCCGCTGCCGCCAATGATTCCTATCGTCGCCCGGGCTGCGGATTTTGCGCTCTTCGACCTGCTGGCCTTCTTCGCCGTCATCTTCTTTCTCTCCCCTAGCCGTGAAGGCCGCTCCTCTTGAGGATTTCATTCACCGCCGAAAATGGATCCTTCTTGCGGTCCGCCACCTCTGCTGCCAATTCCGCAAGCCGCGATTCGCCGCCTGCGCCACCCAAAGCCCGCTCGAGCAACCGGGACCCCAGCAGTTCGATTAGACGGCTTTTCCAAAGCTCGACGTGCTTTCGCTGCCGCTGGCCACTCGATTCAAAATGTTTAAAATTTAGCAATCGTCTCGGCCAACTCTTCAACACCCTTGTTCTCGGTTGCCACCGTGCACACAATCGGAGGATGCCAGCCGTCCCGCGGCATCACCAGCGACAGCATAGCCATCAGTTGCTGCTCCAGGCGGTCCGCGCCTTCACGATCGGCTTTGTTCAAAACAAAAATGTCGCCAATCTCCATGAGACCGGCCTTCATGTTCTGGATGTCATCACCGAGCCCCGGCACAAGCACCACGAGCACACAATCGGCCAGGCGCACGATGTCGATTTCATCCTGGCCAACGCCCACGGTCTCGATCAGCACATGCTTCTTCCCGGCCGCATCCAGGAGCAGCGCCACTTCAGCGGTCGCGCGAGCCAGGCCGCCGAGAAACCCACGCGTGGCCATCGAGCGAATAAATGTTCCCGCATCGCCGGCGTGCCCTTGCATGCGAATGCGATCGCCCAGAATGGCTCCTCCGGAATAGGGGCTCGTCGGATCGACGGCGATGACGCCCACTTGTTCGTGCTTCCTGCGGTGAAAGGCAGCCAAACGATCGACCAGTGTGCTCTTCCCCGTTCCTGGCGCGCCGGTGACTCCCGTGAGATACGCTTGCCCCGTGTGCGGAAAGAGCAGCCGCAGCAGCGCCTCCGCTTCGGGCTGATGATTCTCAATCGCCGTGATGGCGCGCGATACGGCACGCACATCGCCCGCGCGTACGCTTTCCGCCCACTTCTCAACGGGCAGAGCCATATTTTTCCTGTGGAGACTTCTCGGGAGCCAGGCGCATTTCGCTATTATTTCTTGCCAAGAAGCTGGCGGGCAATCACCAATTTCTGGATTTCACTGGTGCCTTCGCCGATGGTGCAGAGCTTCACGTCGCGATAATACTTCTCCGCCGGATAATCCTTGATGAAGCCGTAGCCGCCATGAATCTGCACGCACTCGTTGGCCACTTGCACGGCGATTTCGCTGGCAAAGAGTTTGGCCATGCTCGACTCGCGAGTGAAGCGCACGTCCTTTTTATCCGCAAGCCATGCCGCTTGATAAACGAGCAGCCGCGCCGCCTCCACTTGCGTGGCCATGTCCGCCAGCTTAAATTGCACGGACTGAAATTCACTAATCGGCTGGCCGAACTGTTTTCGCTGTTTCGCGTACTTGGTGGCCGCTTCGAGCGCGCCTTGGGCCATGCCTAGAGCCAGCGCTGCAATCGAAATTCGTCCCCCGTCGAGAATCTTCAAGCTGCCGGTGAATCCTTCGCCTTCCGCTCCGAGCAAGTTATCGTGCGGCACGCGGCAATCGTTGAAAATCACTTCAGACGTATCGCTCGCGCGCATCCCCAGTTTGTTTTCTTTTTTTCCCGGACGAAACCCCTTCATTCCTTTTTCCAGTATGAACGCGCTGATTCCGTGCGAGCCCTTGGATTTGTCCGTAACCGCCATGGCCACGCAATAATTCGCATAGTGGCCGTTGGTGGTGAAGGTTTTCGCGCCGTTGAGCAGCCAATGATCGCCGTCGCGAACGGCGGTCGTTCGCGTCCCGCCCGCGTCCGAGCCCGCCTCCGGCTCCGTCAGCGACCACGCACCAATCGCTTTCCCCGAAGCCAGCGGCACAAGGTACTTCTTCTTCTGCGCCTCGGTGCCAAACTTGAAAATGTGGTTGGAGCAAAGCGAATTGTGCGCGGCGACGATCAAGCCCACCGAGCCATCCACTCGCGACAGCTCCTCAATCGCGACCGCGTACTCGATGTAACCCAGCCCTGCGCCGCCATATGGTTCTGGAAAAATCACGCCGAGCAGCCCCATTTCCGCTAGCTTCGGCATGATCTCCATTGGAAAATGGGACGCTTCGTCCCACTCCATGACGTGCGGAGCGATTTCGCCCTCGGCGAATTCCCGCACACTGCGGCGAAGCTGCTGCTGCTCTTCAGTAAAACTGAATTCCACGGTCTCCTCGGCAAACTATTGGTATTGGCAATAAGCAGGCAAGCTTTTGCTTATCTTATGATTCTACACGAGCGACCATCGCGGTCCTCTTCGTCAAAGGCAGCTTTTTCTATTTCAACAATGAGCGGCGTGGCTGGCTCGAAGCGTCAAATAAGCTGCCGGCGGCGCCAATCTTCATGAGGCGCCCGCTCTTTGCGTCCTTGCGACGACTTCCTTCAATACCACGAGCGCTCGCTCGATCCCTGCCCGGTACACGTCGCAGTGCGTAACGACGCGAACCGAATACAGCGCCGTATCCTGCGCCCACACGCCGTGCGGATGAAGGGCATCGCAAAGCTCCACAGCGGTTTTCCCAGTCTTCGAGCAATCAAAAATCACAATGTTCGAGCGAACTTTATTTGGATCGATGCTCAACCCCGGAATTTCCGCGATGCCTTCCGCCAAGCGCTTGGCGTTTTCGTGATCGATGTGCAGCCGCGCCGGAGACTTTTCCAGCGCGATCAAGCTTGCCGCGGCGATCACGCCAGCCTGGCGCATGCCGCCACCGAACATTTTCCGGTAGACCCGCGCCTTCTCGATGAACGCTTTTGTGCCCGCAATCATCGATCCCACCGGGGCGCCGAGTCCCTTCGACAAACAGAACATCACCGAATCCACTTTTCGCGTCATCACGGCTACGTGGTCTCCTAGCGCCGTCGCCGCATTAAAAATCCGCGCTCCATCCAGATGCACCTTCAAACCCATCTTATGCGCGTGGTCGCAGATATCCTCCACCTGCGCGGTCGAATAAACCGTTCCGCCCGCCATGTTGCTCGTGTTTTCCAGACATACCAGCGCGGTCTGCGAATCGTAATAAATCTTCGGCCGGATCACGGCCTCGATTTGCTTCCACGTCAGAATCCCGTCTTCTCCACGCGCCACTCGCGGCATGCAGCCGGCGATGGCCGACATCGACGCCAACTCGTACAAGTTGACGTGGCTCCGCTCTTCGCAAATCACTTCGTCGCCGTGATGCGTCCACACTTTGATGCAAATGAGATTCCCCATGCAACCCGTGGGCACAAACAGCGCCGCCTCTTTCCCAAAAATCTCTGCCGCGCGCCTTTCCAGCCGGTTGACCGTCGGATCTTCTCCGTAAACGTCGTCGCCGACTTCCGCCTCCGCCATGGCGCGCCGCATCTCCGGAGTTGGCCGCGTCACCGTATCGCTGCGCAGGTCCACCACTCCCTCCGGAATCTTCCCCGCCTCCCCCACCTGATCCGGATCCACTCTTTGATTCCCCTTCGCCACCGTGTAACTCATTTTCTTCTCTCTTCTCCGTCTCCGTGAACTCTGCGCCCTCTGTACTACTAATCCTCAAATTCGTTGTGCGCCGCGCAAAAATGTTATCGTCCGTCGCAATACCTTCCGATGGGTGGGTCATTTGCTTTTGGTTGCGGCTCCGCCGCGCTGTGTTAAAAGTAGCTCGCAGCCTCACTCAAATCGACCCATGCAACGTCTCACCTCATCAGTTCCACAAACACTTCGTTTGAAATGCTCAGCTTCTCTGGAGCCAGCCGCACCACGCTGCCTTGGCGCTCTACCAATCCCGCCGACCCCAGCCGGTCAAATCTTCCCGTCACCGTCACCCCATACTCCTGCTCGATTCGCGCAAGATCGATCCCATCCAGTTGCCGCAGCCCAAGAAACAATTCCTCTTCCAGCGCGCTTCCCGCCGTCAGTGTCTCGTGCTGCTCCACCGGCAATCGCCCGCTCTGTACTGCTGCAACATAAGCCGCTGCATGGTGGGCATTCGCCCATCGCTCGGTTCCTGAAAACGAATGCGCACCCGCACCAAATCCCAGGTACGGTTCGCGCCGCCAATATTTCAGGTTATGCCGCGATTCAAATCCCGGCTTCCCCCAGTTCGAAATCTCGTAGTGATGATATCCCGCCGCGCCCAGCGCCTCCTGCGCCATCTCATAAAACTCCGCCATCTCATCTTCGCTCGGCACTGCTCCGGCGCTGTACTTCCCTCCGCCCTGCAGCAATTCCTTGCCGAGCCGGCTGCCTTCATCAATCTCCAGCAAATAAACCGAAGCGTGCTCCGGCACCAGCGCCGCCAATTCCTCTAGCGATTGCCGCCAGCTTTCTTTCGTTTGGTGTGGCAACCCTGCAATCAGGTCAAAGCTGATATTCCGAATGCCCGCCTCGCGCAAGATCGGAACGGCACGGTAAATATCTGTCCGCCGGTGCATCCGGCCCGCCGCAATCAATTCCTTGTCCGCAAACGATTGCAGCCCAAAGCTCACGCGGTTAATTCCCGCGCGCGCCCAAGCCACAGCCTTTTCAGCTTCAACGGTCTCTGGGTCCGCCTCCAGCGTCACCTCTTCGAGATTCCCCGCGAATGTCTCCCGGATGGCATCCAAAATCTTTTGCAAATGAGCAGGGTCCAGCAGGCTCGGCGTCCCGCCACCTATGTAAACCGTGTCCGCTGCATCTTCCTGGCACAGCCACTCCTGGCTGTGCGCCTTTCCTGCAAAGCCCGCACGCCAGTCCACCCCCGCCGCCCGCAACAACTCCCGATGCCCACGTATCTCCCGGCAAACCGCCTCTACATACGGCGCAAACCGGCTGGTGGCCACAACTCCCGTATGAAAATTGCAGTAGGTACACTTCGTCTGGCAGAACGGCACCTGTACGTATATCCCGAGCTTCTCCATCATCCAAAAACTCTAGCACACCCCTGCCTCAAACCTGCCACTTCGAAACCATGAATAGTGGAATTTCCGGGCTTAATCCGCCACAACTTTTATTTGCAGCCGCCGGTCGCGAGGACCGTCAAATTCACAGAAGAACACGCCCTGCCAGCGCCCCAGTACAAGCTTGCCTCCCTCCACGTGGATGACTTGGCTCGCGCCCACAAGCACGGACTTTACGTGAGAGTCCGAGTTGCCCTCGCTGTGCCGGTAGGGCCCCCTCGCTGGAATCAGCAGGTCCAGCGCACCTTCGACATCGCGCGCGACGTCCGGATCGGCACATTCATTGATAGTGACGGCCGCGGTGGTGTGCGGCACATACAAATAGCAGACTCCCGTGACCACACCTGACGACGCGACCACCTTCTGTACTTGCGCGGTAACATCCACAAGCTGGGTCCGGCGGTCCGTTTTTACGCTTAGTGTTTGCATGGACGTCACCCATGCCTGGGTGGCACAGGCATCTTCGCTGGCTTAGATTAGTTGACTACGGAACCTGGATGATGAAGTGATGCCCGATTTTCTTTCCCGTCGAATGATTCTGCAATTCGCTCAGCCCGCCCGCGCCCCAGCGAGCCAGAAACGGGAGCAAACACAAATCTCGCTCCTGCGGGCCCTTGTGCGGATACAACAGCGATTCCAGGTAGCGCTCATGCTCGGAGAGCAATCCGGTTTTCTGGTCCTGCGCACGTCCCGCTTTGCGGCGCAGCTTGTCGACATGATATTCGATTCTCTTCCGCGCGCGTTCGACCGTGCCTTTTAGCGTCGGATCAAGCTTTTCGATCTGCTTGCCAAGCTGCGCAAGCATCTTGGCAATTTGTTTCTGGTTGCGTTCGAAGTTTTTCGACAATGAGCCTGGTACCGATTGGCGCTCCATTTTGTGCCGCAAGCCTTGCGACCCTGCCCAAACGTCCTCAACAGCCAAGCCATAACGTCGCAGAAGTTTGTTGGCTTTCGCGTCCACCAGCGTGAATCCCGCGCGCGGCAGGATCACCGGCATCCTTCCGAGCAGGTGCCGGTACACCACCTCCGATTGCGCAAAGTACGCGATCTCCGCCGGACCTGCAATATACGCAGCCGTCGGAAGCAAATAGTCCTGCACCACCGGCCGGAAGAGCGCATTGGGGCTGAATTGTTCGGGCTCGGTATGCGTTTTGTGCACCAGCTCCTCGCGCTCCCACGTTCTCTCGCCGGATTGAAATTTGTCCGCGCTGGCGGTGATCACTTGCCGCCCGCCTTCATCCATTCGGAAGAGCAGCGTGCTCCGCGCTGTTACTTTCACCTGAGCATCAAATCCTGCGCGGTCCAAATCCTTCCCGCGCTCGAGAAGTTTTTCGCTCAACGCGTCGCGTTCCGCCAGCGCGTGCTGATAGAGCGGAGCCGCTACTTTGTGCAAACCGTCATCGAGCGGGTCCATCAGGACCAGGCCGTGCTGCGCAAAAAGGCGCGTAAACAATTTCCCGAAGGCGCTGCCGTATGTTTCTTCCGGGCCATAACTTTCAATCAGGTATTCGGCGAGCAAGTCGCTGCCCTGGTTCGCCAGCAACTCCGCGGCTTCCTGGACCAATGGTTCAATTTGTGCGCCGAGCGGAATCTCTCCCACCGGCCGCCTCGATTCGGGGAGCGCCGGCAATTCAAATCGGACCAGCTTCCCCTTGTCAAACCAAGTGGTGTGCCGGACTTCATCGAGATCATGATCTTCCGTGGCCATCCAAAAGACCGGCACGGCCGGAATTCCGCTGAGCGTCAATTCTTCTGCGATTTGGATAGCCGTCAGCGCCTTATAAACGGAATAAGCCGGCCCGCTGAACAGTCCTACCTGTTGCCCGGAAACGACGGCGACGGCGCCCTTTTCAAGCCTGTCCAGGTTGGACAGCGTGTCCGCTCCAGCTCCAAGCGCCATGTTCTGTTTGCGAAGAATCGTGGATACTTCGGCTCGCCGCTCGCCCGGATAGTCCAATTTCCGAGCCACGCGGGTCACTGCCGTCAAAACAGGTAGGTGAAAGTAGAATGACTTCACCTTTTCAAAGCGATCCAGGTATTCAAGAAATAGTTTCGGTTGATGAGGAACCTGGCGGAAGGCAAGGGGGCGACAATCCATGAGCGGTTAGATGAACCTCGCGAGAAAACGTCTCATCAATTCAGCCGGACGGCACGGAATTAGGCCCTCACGGCCGCCGGCTCAAGATTCAGCAGAAACTCCGTAAGGCGTTTCTTTTGTTCAGCGTGCAAGGGGAGGAGCGGCAAACGGGGAATTCCTCCGCGGTAGCCGCGCTGGTCCATGGCGTACTTTACGCCCGCGATACTCAGCTCGGAAACGATGAGTTTTGACGCGCGCGCCAGGATCGATTGCAGCTCGCGCGCTCTTTCGTGGTGACCTTGACGGAACAGTTCGAACAGCGCCGCACACTTTTCCGGGAGCGCGCACGCCAGCGCCAGAATTGCTCCTCGCACGCCAATGGCCAGCGACGGATAGACCGTCGCCGCGGAGCCAACCAACACGTGAAACACCGAAGGAGTTGCTGCGATCGTTTCCCCAACGCCCTGCACATTTCCTGAGCTGTCTTTGATGCCGATAATGTTGGGATGCTCGGCGAGTTTGGCCACTTCCGTAGCCGCCAGCGCGATGCCGGTGAATTGCGGAATGGAATAGAGCATGACAGGAATAGGAGATTCGTCCGCCACGCGCCGGTAATGGGCAATCAGCGCTTCAGGCTTGTACGCGGGTTTGTAGTAGTAAGGCGTCTTCACCAGCGCCGCATCATAACCGAATTCCGCCGCGCGTTTTGTTCGTTCAATCGTTTCTGCAGTCGACTCCGCACCGGCGCCGGCCAGCAATATTTTTCCTTTCGCCGCCGTTTCCTTTACGGTGGCAAGAATTGCTTCCATCTCTGCTCGAGTGAGCAGCACGGATTCTCCCGTGGAACCCAAAGCGACATATCCCGCCAGGTCGGTCTGGTTGTAACGATGAACGTTGTGCTTCAAGTCGGGAAGAGAAACCGATCCGTCATGCCCATAGGGCGTGGTTAATGCGGCAAAGACTCCGGAAAGTACCACGGCTTAATCTCCTGAGGCAGGCACGCCGGAAGCGGCGGCCCGTCCACGGTGCAAATCCTGCAAGGCGGCAACTTCTGTTCCCTGCTCGAGAAGCGCGCGAATTCCGCGGGCCGCGGCGTGTGCGGCCGCCAGCGTGGTGATGCACGGAATATTGTAACGAATGGCGGCGCGGCGGATCGATTTTTCGTCGTAGAAGGATTCGCGCCCAAGAGGAGTGTTAATGACCAGGTCGATCTTGCCTGTTTTCACCAGGTCAACAATGTTGGGGCGGCCTTCGTTTACTTTGAACACGGGTTCGGCTTCGATGCCGGCGGACTCCAACGAGGCGGCGGTTCCGCGCGTGGCCATCAAACGAAAACCCAACGACGAAAGTTCCTTTCCGAGGGCTCCGAGCTGTTTCTTGTCACGGTCGTTCACGCTGAGAAAGACCGTGCCTTTGCGCGGTAAGCGTTGCCCCGCGGCAAGCTGGGCCTTTGCAAATGCCTGTCCGTACGAAGTCGAGATTCCCATGACTTCGCCAGTAGAGCGCATCTCCGGGCCGAGGATGGTGTCGACGCCACGAAACTTGTTGAATGGAAACACCGGCGATTTCACGGAATAGAATTCGTGCACGGCAACTTCCGCGACCCCGTTGTGCCGTACAATGGGAAGGTTCATGTTTGCCAATTTTTTCCCGGTCATCAAACGTGCTGCGACCTTGGCCAGTGGCACTCCCGTCGCTTTGCTCACGAACGGAACGGTGCGAGACGCGCGCGGATTCACCTCCAGCACGTACACGGTGTCACGCTGAATCGCGTACTGCACGTTCATCAGGCCGACGACTTTCAGCGCCAGCGCGAGACGCTTTGTGTATTCGCGGATGTGCTCGAGAATTGCGGGAGATAAACTCACCGGTGGCAGGACGCAAGAAGAATCTCCGGAATGCACTCCGGCTTCTTCGATGTGCTCCATAATTCCGCCGAGAACGACGTCCGTTCCATCAGCCAGCGCGTCCACATCGATCTCCGTCGCTTCTTCTAAAAATTGGTCGATCAGCACCGGTCGCGCCGGCCCCATCAGCGCTGCTTGCGCGACGTAATCCTGCACCGTATTCACGTCGTATGCAATCACCATGGCGCGGCCGCCAAGCACGTAGCTTGGCCGGACTAGCACGGGCAATCCAATTTCTCCCGCCACGCGAGCTGCTTCTTCCGGCACCAACGCGGTGGCGTTGCGCGGCTGAGGAATTTTCAGCTCATCGAGCAAACGGCCGAATCGGCGACGGTCTTCGGCTAAATCGATGGATTCCGGCGCTGTCCCGATAATTGGAACTCCGTTGCGTTTTAATTCGAGAGCAAGGTTCAACGGGGTTTGCCCACCGAATTGAACGATCACTCCTTGCGGTTTCTCCCGTTCAACAATAGCGAGCACATCTTCCAGCGTGAGCGGTTCGAAATAGAGTCGGTCGGACGTGTCGTAGTCCGTCGAAACCGTCTCCGGATTGCAATTCACCATGATGGTTTCGAACCCATCTTCGCGCAGCGCAAACGAAGCATGGCAGCAGCAATAATCGAACTCGATTCCCTGCCCGATGCGATTCGGCCCGCTGCCCAAAATCATGACCTTGGGCCGCGTCCGGGCGTCGGATTCGTCCTCGTCTTCGTATGTGGAATAGAGATACGGAGTGAAGGATTCGAATTCCGCGGCGCAGGTATCGACGCGTTTGAAAACCGGCGTCACGCCGTAACGCGCCCGCTGCAGGCGAACAGAAGCGGAGGTCGTTCTCCAAATCTGCGCCAATTGTTCATCGCTGGTTCCGTGGCGCTTGGCCTCGCGCAACAGTTCCTTCGAAGCGGTCTCCACGGTCACCGCTGCCGCGCGCCGGTTCATGGCGGTCAATTCTCCAATCTGCTGGATGAACCAGGGATCGATCTTCGTCAGCTCGCAGATTTCATGCGCCGGGAGTCCGTGATCCATGGCGGTCAGCAGCCAGTGGATGCGGTCCGGGCGGGGCGTGGCCAGTTTTTCACGCAACAACGAGTCCGGTGTTTCCGACGGGGCCCGCCAAGGCGTGCTCGGCTCCAGCGAGCGAATTCCCTTCTGCAGCGCTTCCTTGAAGGTCCGGCCGATGGCCATGACTTCGCCGACCGATTTCATCTGCGTTCCGAGAGTGCTGTCCGCGCCGGGAAATTTTTCGAATTGCCATTTGGGGATTTTCACGACTACGTAATCGATGGTCGGTTCAAAGCATGCAGGTGTTTTCTTCGTAATGTCATTGGGAATTTCGTCCAGCGACATTCCCACCGCCAGCCGTGCGGCAATTTTCGCGATGGGAAAGCCGGTGGCCTTGCTGGCCAGCGCCGAACTGCGTGAAACGCGCGGATTCATCTCAATGACCACCATGCGGCCGTTTTCCGGGTTCACGGCGAACTGCACGTTCGAACCGCCCGTCTCGACGCCGACTTCGCGAATAATCGCAGCAGAAGCGTCGCGCATGCGCTGAAATTCCTTGTCCGTCAACGTCTGCGCGGGAGCCACGGTAATCGAATCGCCGGTATGCACGCCCATGGGGTCGAAATTTTCGATCGTGCAGATAACCACGAAGTTGTCGCGAAAATCGCGCATCACCTCGAGTTCATATTCCTTCCAGCCGAGGACGGACTCTTCGACGAGCGCTTCGTGAACCGGGCTCATGTCCAGAGCATGAGCGATAGCCTCGCCAAACTCTTCCTTGTTGTAGGCGATGGAGCCGCCGGTGCCTCCTAGCGTGAACGATGGGCGAATCACCAGCGGAAATCCCAGTTGATCGCAAAGCCGCAACGCGTCCTTCGCGTTGTTCACCAGGGCGGAGGCTGGGACTTCCAACCCGATTTTGCGGCAGGCATCCTTGAACCACAAACGATCTTCTGCGACCTTGATGGCGCGCAGAGATGCTCCGATCATTTCCACTTTGTATTTTTCGAGGACGCCGCTTTCGGAAAGTTCCACAGCCAGGTTCAGCGCCGTTTGTCCACCGACCGTCGGCAAAAGAGCATCCGGTTTTTCGCGCGCGATAATCTCTTCAAGGTAATCTTTCGTCAGCGGCTCGATGTAGGTGCGATGCGCGAGTTCCGGGTCGGTCATGATGGTGGCGGGATTCGAATTGACCAGCACCACCTTATATCCTTCTGCGCTCAGCGCCTTGCACGCCTGAGCACCGGAATAGTCGAATTCGCAAGCCTGGCCGATGATAATCGGGCCTGACCCGATAATCAGAATTTTCTTGATGTCTTTGCGCTTCGGCATATTCTCCCGTGAGACTTTTCAGCGCCGCGAACTCCCTGGCTGTGCGAATTCCTTCATCAAATCGGTGAACTGCGTAAACAAATAGTGCGAATCGTGCGGCCCGGGCGACGCTTCAGGATGATATTGCACGCTGAAAAGCGGCAGCGACTTGTGGCGCATGCCCTCGTTGGTGTGGTCGTTCAAATTGACGTGCGTGATTTCCACTTTGCTGGAGGGCAGTGATTCCGGGTCCACGCAGAAACCGTGATTCTGCGCGGTGATTTCGACTTGTTCGGTGAGCAGATTCTTGACTGGATGGTTGGAGCCGTGATGGCCGAATTTCAGTTTAAAGGTCTTCCCTCCCAGAGCCAGTCCGCAAACTTGATGCTCAAGGCAAATCCCGAAAACCGGGACGTGCCCGATCATTTTGCGAACGTTTTCAACGGCGTACCCCATGGGCTCCGGATCGCCCGGTCCGTTCGAAAGGAAGACACCGTCGGGCTTCATCGCCAGAACGTCTTCGGCGGAGGTCTGCGCCGGCACGACGTACACCTCGCAATTGTGGTCCACGAGCAGCCGCAAAATGTTCTGCTTAATCCCGTAGTCATAGGCGACTACGCGGTGTTTCCGCGTCTCGGCTTCCGCGTCTGATTCGCCCATTTGTTCCGACCACGGCGAGACGGCAACCTCGACGGAGCCTTTGTCCCACCCATACGGTTTCCCGCAGGTGACACGGCCGGCAAGTTCCTGCCCCGCCATGCTGGGCAATTGCTTGGCTTCGAAGACCAATTGTTCGGCAGGCGTTCCGTCCGTAGCGACAATTCCGCGCAGCGCGCCGACGCTGCGAATGTGGCGCACCAGCGCGCGAGTATCGATGTCCCAAATGACGGGAATCTTGTGCCGGTTCAAATAAAGCTGTGCGGTCTCCGCGGAACGCCAATTGGAGGAGACCTGCGAAAATTCGCGCACGATGAGCGATTCGATGTAAGGGCGCGAGGATTCTTCGTCATCGACGTTGGCGCCAACATTTCCGATGTGCGGATAGGTCAAACAGACGATTTGTCCGGCGTAGCTGGGGTCGGTAAAGACTTCCTGATAACCGGTGAGGCTGGTATTGAAAACGACTTCGCCGCCGCGGCGCGTAATCGCGCCCGCCGCGCGGCCGTTAAAGACGCGCCCGTCTTCCAGCGCGAGCGTCGCGGGTCGGTGCTGAACGTCGGTCAGTGGGGCCTCCCCTATTTGTCATTAAGATGTGCCAGTCATTTTGTGTCTGCGTCCGTCGTCGAGAGCGAGCCGAAATGGTCGACGGGCCAATACGCAAACACGGCGCGCCCGTAAATGAACTGACTCTCGACCGGCCCAAAGACCCGCGAATCGTTGGAGCTGACGCGGTGATCTCCCATGACGAAGTAACTGTCCTTCGGCACGCGCACCGGCCCAAAATCACTTAGGTCTTCATACTGCGCGGGAACATAGGGCTCGGGGATATTCTTGCCGTCAACGTATAGGGCGCCCCGGCGGATTTCCACTGTTTCGCCCGGCAAACCGACCACGCGCTTGATGAAGGACTTCGAGCGATCGAGCGGATACCAGAACACGACCACATCGCCGCGTTCGATGGGCTCGAAGCGGTAAACAAATTTGTTGATGAAAATGCGTTCCTGGTCGGAGAGCAGCGGGGCCATGCTGGTGCCTTCGACTTTGACCGGCTGATACAAGAAAACGATGATCACCAGCGCAAGGCCGATGGCGATCAGGAGGTCGCGCGTCCACACACGGATTTCGTTGCGCAAAGAATGCGGAGGCGCTGGCCTTTCGGCAGCGCTTGCATCGGAGCGGTCGCTTCTCACACTCACTGCCATTGGATTAACAGTCACAAGAGAGGACGATGCCGGAGCTGGGGTCTCCGGTGATGTCGAGGTTGCGGGCTGTTTCTCGTCCAGTCTTTCCATTTTGAGGCGCCTTGTATTTATAGCATGGCCATTGAGACCCGCGCCAGATGCGATTTTGCCGCCGGTGCCCTGGGAAGACAAAGGGCGTGTCCTGACGCACACTTATTCAGATTCGCTGAGCCGCCGGCTCGTTGCTCACTCAATATCGGATACTTGACGCATGGTGAAGGGAAATTTCGCAACTGGGTACGACTTCAATCATCCCCGAGCGCAAAGTTCAGAGAGGCCAACGCGGTAACGACAGCTGTCTCCGTGCGCAGAATCCTGCGGCCAAGCGAAACCTCCGTAAATCCAGACTTGCCAGCGGCGGCGAATTCCTCGTCCGTCCAGCCGCCTTCCGGGCCGATCGCTAGGATTGCGTTGGCCGCCCTCTGGCCTTGCAGCACTTGTCGCAGGGGCGAGGCAGTTGGCCGCTCGGAAAGCAGCACGCGCAAACCTTCACTGCTGGAGGTGAAAGCGTGTCCCGGCTTTGCCAATCCGTCGAGCACGGGCACGTTGACGCGCCGGGATTGCTGCGATGCCTCCAGCAGGATTTTCTTCCAGCGTTCCTCCCGTTTCGCTGCCGCGGAGAGCAAGGCTTTCTCGCTGCGCTCCGCGGCGATCGGCACGATGGTGTTCACCCCGAGCTCCGTGGCCTTTTCAATCGCCCATTCGAAAGCGTCAAACTTCACAACGGCCAGCAGCAAGGTGAGGTTCACGCTGGGATGGACAACGGGCAACTGCTCGATCAAGGCGAACTGGACGCGGTCGCGGCTGACGCTATCGATCCGGCCGAGCCACACTTCTTCGCCATCGCTCAACTCATAGAGCTGGCCGGTTTGGGCGCGCAACACGCGGCCCAAATGATGCGCCGCGTCACCTTCCATAACGGCGGTTTTGCCCTCAAATTGCTCGACGAAGAATCGCCTTCGCACGCGGAGATTCTATCTTAGATACAGGCATGGCTGCCTGCGTTGGAGCAAGGATAAATGGAACGCAGAGCCGCAGAGTTCGCAGAGAAGAACACGGAAACCACTAGCCGAAGATGTCCTTCACTCTATCGAAGATCGAAGAGTTGCGATCGGCCGGCTTGTTTTCCACTTTTAGAGTGGCGCCGAGCTGTTCGATCAAGTTGCGCTGGTCGCGCGTGAGCTTGGTTGGCGTCAATACGCGCACGTGGTAGTACAAATCACCTTTGCCTCCGCCGCGCGGATCGGCCAGTCCCCGGCCCTTGATGCGAAACACAGCGCCGCTCTGCGTGCCTTCTGGAATTTTCAGCTTCTCTTCCCCGTTCAGCCCCGGCACCTGCAATTCCGTGCCGAGAGTCGCCTGCGCGATGCTCAAGGGAATCGTGCAATACAGGTCCGCGCCGCGCCGCTCGAAGAAGGGATGCTCTTTGACGTCGAGCACTACGTACAAATCGCCAGGCGGCCCGCTGTTTGGTCCGGGCTCGCCTTCGCCGGCGACGCGCAACCGCGTCCCCGTGTCCACTCCCGGCGGAATCCGCAGCTCGATGGTCTTTTCGCGCTCCCGTCGCCCCTGGCCGCGGCACTCCGGGCAACGCTCTTTCACAATTTGCCCCGCGCCCTGGCACGCCGGGCACGTGCGCGTGATGGTGAAAAATCCTTGTTGATAGGCTAACTGACCGCGGCCACCACACGTCTGGCATGCCTGAACGCCTGTGCCCTTTTTCGCGCCCGTGCCGTTGCAGGCTTCGCAGTATTCCTGGCGCGGCAGCTTGATCTTGGTGGTGACGCCTGCGGAGGCTTCCTCGAAGGTGAGCGACATGTCGTAGCGCAAGTCGGCGCCACGCTGTGCGCGGCTGCGTCCACGGCGACTGCCGCCCCCTCCAAACAAATCCTCGAAGCCGAAGAAATCCCCAAAAATGTCGTGGAAATCCTGGAAAACAGTGCTGTCAAAACCTTGACTAGCGCCTGCGCTGGAAAGGCCCGCATGACCGTAGGTGTCGTAAATCTGGCGCTTTTGCGCATCGCTCAGAACGCTGTAGGCTTCGGTACATTCGCGAAACTTAACCTCCGCCTCGGACTTATTTTCGGGGTTGCGGTCAGGATGCCACTTCAGCGCCGCCTTGCGGTAGGCGGACTTGATTTCGTCAACCGCGGCGGTTCGCGCAATGCCTAAAACTTCGTAGTAGTCCCTTTGATTTCCCTTAGCCATGGAAACTCTCGATCTCCTTTAGTTCGCCGCTTCTTTCGATGCTGGGCTGGGATGCACTGCTACACGCACCATTGCTGGACGCAGCACGCGTCCATGAAACACGTATCCCGGCTGGAACACCTGCAGAATGGTGCCCTCCTTGTGGTCCGATGTTTCCGCACGATCCACGGCCTGATGCAGGTGCGGATCAAATGATTTGCCGGCGGGATCGAGGCGCTCCGCCCCGAGCTTGGTGATACTCTCCAAAAGCTGCTTGTAGATGAGTTCAAACCCTTTGCGATAACTGTCGTATTCGGCCTCGCGATGCGCCGCGAGCGCGTGCTCAAACCCGTCGATCACCGGAATGAGCCCTTCGATCACGCGAGCGGTGGCGCGCTTAGAATCTTCAAAGCGCTCCTTTTCGACACGCTTGCGGTAGTTTTCAAAGTCCGCCTGCCGGCGCTGGAGGGTCTGGCGCAATTCCCCGAGGTCGGCGGTCAGCTTGGCCATCTCCGCATCGGCTTTCACCGAATCTGCGGCGACGGCCTGCGCTTCGGCGGACTGTTCGGCGCTTGCGCCGTTCTCGTCCTTGTTGACATTGAGATTGCCTTTCACTTCCTTGTCGCTCACTTTCCTGCTTCTCCTGTGCCAGAAATTTTTCAAGTTTTGCTCAGCGCTTCGCTGAAGAGCTGAGCCACATAGGCGACGGCGGTCATAGCGCGCTCGTAGTGCATGCGCGTTGGCCCCAGCACACCAAGCGAACCCTGGACCAAATCGTGCCTGGTGTATGCCGCACTGATGAGCGCCAGATTATCGCCAGCCTCGGAAATTTCCCTGACGCCAATTTGCACGTGCACCGGTTCGGGCGTTTCAATACAAGCATTTAGCACCGTCACGAGCCGATGCTTTTCTTCAATGGCTGCCAGCAAATCACGCAATTGCGTCTGATCCACAAATTCCGCCGCACCAATAATCTGCGCAGCGCCTTCCACGTGTACGTGCATGGCAGATTCGTCGCCTAACACCGCCGGGTCGCACAACGTCAAAGCGCTTTGCGCCATGCCTTCGTAACGCTCGCGCTCGGTCGCCAGCTTCTGCAAAAGATCGCTGCGAATGGCTTCCAGCGTCCAGCCGGAATAATGGCGATTCAAGAAGTCCGCGGTCGCGTCCAGCTCCCCCTGGGTGAACAACCGGTTCGGCCGCAGGATCTTGTCCCGTGTATTCCCGCCCGGCGAAATGAGCACGACAACTACGCGCCCGTCGGGAAGGAGCCACATCCGTGCATGCTCCAAAACGGTTTTGCCCAAAGGAGGCGACACAATGATGCCAAGACCGTTGGACACTTCCGCCAGCACGTGCCCGGCGCGCTCGGTGATTTCCGCCGCACTGGTGGCACCACCCATTTCGCGTTGGATCCATTCTCGATCCACCGTAGTAATGGTGGCCTGCGAGGCAATCTCTTGCGCAAAAAACCGGTATGCCGCCGCCGTCGGCACGCGCCCCGCAGACGTATGGGGCTGGTACAAAAAGCCAGCATCCTCCAAGTCCGCCATAACGTTACGAATCGTGGCGGTGCTCAGAGATTCCTCAAAACCCTTGGATATCGCCCGCGAGGACACGGGCTCGCCCGTCTCGATATACGCGCGCACGATGTCTGCCAGAATCTGGCGGTTGCGCCGTTCCTGGAGGGCTGAATTCCTCATAGCAGCACTCTACTCCTAGTGCTAAAGAGCGCTACTTATATTGTAGAAAGCGTGTCAAGCGGGGTCAACGTAAGTCGGTTCTCGGATTGCATAAAAAATAGATAGACCAGGACTTGCCCCGCCCTGCGAGCCGCTTCCTGGTCATCTCTTACGCTTCGCGGGTAACCTAATTGTTGTCGATTTGAGCGCGCTGGAGCTTGTCCGAATAATCGATGTACACGGTCTTCCACTCGGTGAAGAAATCGATCGCTGCGATGGCTGCTTCGCGGTGGCCGTTGCCGGTTTGCTTCGTGCCACCGAAGGGCAGATGCGTCTCTGCGCCAATCGTCGGAGCGTTTACGTAGACAATTCCGGTGTACAGATCGCGCGTGGCCTGGAACGCGCGGTTCACGTTGCGCGTGTAGATGGAAGCTGAAAGTCCATAGGCAACGCCATTCGCCACGTCGATGGCGTGTTCCAAACTACTGATGGGAATCACGGACACTACCGGCCCGAAAATCTCTTCCTGCGCGATGCGCATGTCCGGCGAGCAATCACCGAAAACCGTCGGCTCATGGAACCAGCCCTTCGCGTACACGCCGCCGTCCAGGCGATTCCCCCCAGTCAGTAATTTTGCGCCTTCATTTTTCCCAATGTCCACGTACGACATCACTGTTTTCAATTGCGACTCGTTGATGCACGGCCCCATTTCCGTGGAAGCATCCAGCCCGTCGCCCACCTTCAGAGACTTCACGCGCTCCACAAATCGCGAAACGAACTCACTGTAGACGCTCTTGTGTACGGCGACGCGACTCGCCGCCGTGCAGCGCTGGCCTGTGGTGCCAAATCCGCCCCAGACCGCGCCGTCTACCGCCAGGTCCAGATTGGCGTCGTCCATCACGATGATGATGTTTTTCCCGCCCATTTCCAGGCTGCAATGTTTGAAATCGGGAGCGCAGGTCTTCGATATCACTCGCCCAACCTCGGTCGATCCGGTAAAACTGATTACCGGCACGTCGCGGTGCCCCGCCAGCGCCGCCCCCACCACGGACCCGCTGCCGCCTACCAGATTGATCACGCCGCGCGGGACGCCCGCTTCGGTGAGCACTTGCACCAGGTTGTAAACCGACAGCGGCGTGTCCTGGGCAGGCTTAATCACCACGGTGTTTCCGCTGATCAAGGCGGGCATGATCTTCCAGGACGGAATCGCCATCGGAAAATTCCACGGAGTAATCATGGCGCACACGCCAACGGACTGCCGCACACTCATGGCAAACTTGTTCGGCAATTCCGAAGGCGTAGTCTGCCCAAACAGCCGCCGCCCTTCGCCCGCCATGTAATACGTCATGTCGATGGCTTCCTGGACGTCACCGCGAGTTTCCGCGAGGACCTTGCCCATTTCGCGCGTCATGTCCTTGGAAAACTCTTCCTTGCGCTGCACGAGGAGTTCCGCCGCGCGAAACAAGATCTCTGCGCGTTTGGGCGCCGGCACAAGCCGCCAGGACTTGTACGCCTCCTTCGCGGCATCCACGGCCGCATCTGCGTCCTCAACGGTTGAAGACGCAAACATCCCGATCAATTCTTCCGTATTGGCGGGATTGCGATTCTCGTAGGCTTTGCCACTTCGCGATTCCACCCACTCACCGTTAATAAAATTTCTAAAAATCCGGGGCGCGACTGCCGTAGCCATACTTCCTCCTCGATTCCTGAAGCCTACTGATTTGATTTCGCCATTAGCCTTTCGGGTGTGAAACGCGAGCCCCTAGCGCGTGGAAGCTAAATTCTACCGTCGCCTGCCAACCTGGTCAAATTTCCGAGTTTCTAGCGCGCTCCGGCCCAGCGCGAGCTCGCGCTAGAAATCACCGGGTGAATCTTTCGTGATTCAGCGCAGGCTAAGGTGCGTGCCTTCAACCGCTTACAGGTAATTCACTTTTTACTTGACAAGGCGATTACATTCTGGTAGAGTTGGCAGCGTAGAACAGTGTGCCCCGATGCCAGTCGGGGCTTTTTCTTTATAGGGCGCCGATTCCGGACAGCAGCCGGAATTCTGGTGCCTGTTCCCTGTGACGCACCTACGGCGCTTGGCTTCAGGAGGGAACTATGCACAGCGCTTACGCGCTGGGCTAATGTTGTGAAGCGCCTCCGGCGCTAGCACTATTCTCCGTGTTCTCTATGTTCCGTCTCTATGTTCTCCGTGTTCCGCCTTTGTCTTTCTTCTGCTGTTAGCTGTCAACCCTCAAGAACGGGTCTAAAGACCCGCCACTACAGAGGAAAGGCTCCACCTTTCTTCTTCCAGGATTCAACCTATGAACAACAAAAAACTTCGATGCTGTACAAGTGTGGAAACAAATGGAAGATCTGCTCGCGCCGCAGCTCAACTTTTCCCTGGCTGACCGCGTCATCTACTCGCATCTTTTTCGCCACAGCCGCCTCGAAGGCAATCTACAGTTCCAGTTCTCGATTTCCTGGCTAGCCCGTGGCGTGGCCTCTCCAGCAAGTTCACACGCGATACAGTGCGGCGGCTGATTGCGCGAGGCGTTTTGCACTTAGTCGAATGCAACTGCCGGGCCCAACACGTCGTGCGTTTGCGGCTCCCGTTAGAGGTTAGAGGAATATGCGTCGCGAAAATCGCGGCCCATTGGCCAGCGGCTGCACCGCGCATCGTTATCAAAATCGAGGAGGCAGATTTCCTGGAAAAGCAGGTCTTGCGCAAGGCCATCCACGAACGCGAGCGCGGCCGCTGCTTTTATTGTTCGCGGCGGATCACTCAGCACAGGCGGTGCCTCGACCACGTTGTGCCGCGAGCGGAGTTGGGACAGAATTCCTATCAAAACCTGGTGTCTTGCCGTCTGGATTGCAACTCGCAAAAAGGGGAGCGCTTGGCCGAGGAGCATGTGCGCTGGCTGTACCGCGACCGGCGCTTGAGCGAGGCCGAACTTAGCGCCCGCCTCCGCGCCTTGGACGATTTGGCCGCCGGGAAGCTCACTCCGCAAATCGGGACAAGCTCACAAGGAGCTAAGTAGCCCGCAACGCTGAGCATGCAAGTGCACAACCAATGACTGAACCTGCGGGCGGTGGTAGACTGGCCGGCGGTGGAGGGTAGAGTCATGGCGAAAAAAGCGAAGCAAAGGAAACCGAAGCGCGGGGCAAAAAAGATTACCGCGAAGGCGAAGTTGAGCGGGAAGAAGGCTGCCCGGAAGCGCAAAGCGTCGCGCAAGCCTGCAGCTCGCAGGCGGCAAGTTCGGGAGACGCAGGCGGTGCTAGGCAGCCAAAGCGTCGAGACGGTGCCGTTAAAGCGTCCCGCGCGTGCGGCCGCTGCGGGAGCGGGCGGCGGCGACTTTGGAGGAGTTTCCGTGGTTGAGGGCGCGGATTCCGAGAGCGCGGACGAGTTGTTAGAAGAAGGCCAGCCCTTCGAAGCCGGAATTGTAAGCGGTGTGGAAGATGCTCGCGATCCGGATCAAGGCGAAGTCCGCACGCACGAAGTCTCGCAAGACGACGTGCCGGAAGAGTACGACGATAAAGACCGGCCGTAAAACCTCCAGCTTTCCAGAAGCTGATTCCGCCACTTCCCGGTCAGGCGTAGGTAGCTAGCGAACGGCAGCCCCCCCTTTGCGAAAAACAAATGCGCAAAGGGATGGGCCACCCAGGATTCTTGCGGATCGAGGTAGACATAGTCGTTCGGGGTGACCCACCCGCCGGTGCAAAAACGAACAAAATGCGCGCTCCGTCGAGGGATGGGCGACCGCCCAAGAGTTGAATTCACGGCTGACAAATAGAGCTTCTACGCTCCCGCTGCACTACCCTTATCCCCGGAATCCACGGAACCTTTAACCGGCTCGTGTATAAACAATTCCAGTAACTTGGCCGCAGGAGGGTATCCCAATACCTTCACCGCCACGTCGCGGCAGTGCATATACAGCTCCTGCGCAGCAATTGCTGTGTTAACGAAGAATGGCGGCTCGGCGTAAGACGGCCCGCGACAAGCTTGCTCAACTTGCCAAGCGGTCGAAACGGGGTTTGGTCTAGTGAGATTAGTTTTTTTACCACGCACGTCTCGCCTCCCGTCCGCATCGGCGCGTGATCTACGCAATGTGCAATCGTCGTGGATTGTGACCAATCCAGGCGCTACAACGTTTCCGTTACTTTCGGCGGGCTCAACGACGAAGAACTCCAGACAGTTGCAACAATCGGTTTTCGCAGTGACGGCTTTCGCAATCTCACGGCTGATGAGGTAACGACGCTTGCGGCAATCACTCGTATGGAAGAGTTTCGCCGGGAGGATCGGTTCTTGTGATGGGCTCTTGGTATAGAATGATCCAGAGGAGAATCCTTCCATGGCAGCGCTGGATTGGTCACAATGTCATGCGGTGGAAAGCATCCCGGGAAAGGTAAGCGGCGCCTGGGTGCTCAAGGGCACGCGCATGCCCGTCTCCGTCATCTTTGAAAATCTGAAAGCCGGCGCCAACATTGACGAGATTATGGAATGGTTCGAAGGTCTGGACCGCGAACAAGTCGAAGCCGTCATCGAATTTGCCGCCCGCAGCCTTGACGTGACTCCGTCATCGCCTGTTACCCGCTGATGCTGGTTCTTTTCGACCAGAGTACTCCGGTCCCTATCCGTCCGTCCCTTAAGGGACATACAGTTGAAACAGCCTGGCAGCGAGGGTGGGACAAGCTCAAGAACGGCGACTTGCTGAGAGCCGCTGAGGAAGCCGGGTTCGAAGTGTTGGTCACTCCCGACAAAAACATCCGTTACCAGCAGAATCTAGAGAATTACACAATTGCGATCGTCGTTCTGGGAAATCCGCAGTGGCCCGTGTTGCGTCATCATGTGGATCGAGTCGTAGCGGCCGTAAACGCTGCGAAGCCCGGCACTTACTGCGAGGTTGAGATTCCGGAACGGTGAAGGGTGAAGGATGCTTAGTGCGCTCGATCTTTCGTCTTGTCCACCACCACGCCGCCGGCTTTCATGACCCAACGCACATTGTTGATGGCTACGTTGATGTATGCCAGTGGATCGCCTTCCACGGCTACAAGGTCCGCGAAATAACCCGGAGCGACGGCGCCGAGTTCTTTTTCTTTATCCAATAATTCGGCGGCGTTGGTGGTAGCCGTGCGCAGCGCCTGCTCGGGAGTCATTCCGGCTTTGACAAACCAGCCCAATTCCCGCGTGTTCTGCCCAAACATGGTGTAAATCGCGTCGGAACCCATGGCGAATTTCACTCCGGCTTTATGCGCCTTGCGTGCGGTCTCCAGGTTGCGCTCAATGAACGCCTTGGTCTTTTCCTGAAAACCGTTCGCATAGCCAATCTTCTGCCAGCTATCCAGGTAGTAGCGGTTGTGATCGATCGTCGGAACATAGAACGTTCCGCGCTTCGCCATCTCCTGAATCGTGGCGTCGTCCATGTCCGTCGCGTGTTCCAGAGAATCGGTCCCTGCGCGCACGGCGTCGCGCGCACCATCCGGGCCGTACGAATGAATCGCAATCTTTTTCCCAAACTTGTGTGCGGCATCGACAGCCGCTTTGATCTCTTCATAGTTGTACGTCTGGAAGCCGGTTACATCGTCATCCGTGCCGGTTGAAGCGTACATTTTGATCACATTCGCGCCTGCGGCAATCTGTTGCCGCACAACTCTAAGAACTTCCGGCACTCCGTCGGCGATACCGCCCGCCGGCGGATTGATCCCCGGCTTATACGGCGTGTTCGTGATGTAAAGTCCGTATCCACACACAAACATACGGGGACCAATCATTTCCCCGCGATTGATCAAGTCGCGCATCGCGATGTCCATATATTGATCCGCGCCGAGATCGCGTACCGTCGTCACGCCTGCTTCCAGCGTGCGCATAGCGCCTTTGCGGGCGAGAAAGACCTCCACAGCAGGAGGGTTGGTGGTGAGCTGCTTGAGCATCGGTTCGCCGGGAGTCTCGTCCGTGTAAATCGTCATGTGCGTGTGCACATCGATCAGTCCGGGCAATCCCGTATATTTCGACAGATCAATCGTCTCCGCGCCCGCAGGGATCGCCGAACCATCGGTCGTAACGTTGCGAATGCGGTCCCCCTCCACGATCACAATGGCGTTGGCCCAAAGCCTCCCCTTGGCATCCCAAAGCTTTCCAAATCGCACGGCTTTGATGGCCTTGACCGTCTTGGCGCCGGTCCTTTCCTGCGCGTAAATTCCAGCCGCACATGCTGCACCGAGAACCGCCGCCAGCAGAACCCTCTTCGTTTTCATGGCACACCCACCCCTTCGTCCCATAAACACACGCTGAATGATGCCAGTTTTCTAATTCAGTTGTTGATGGAATGCAATCGCGAAGAACTGCGCTTACTGCTGACGGCGAAGCGGCTGAGTGGGTGTGGTATTTTGCAGGGAGGAAGCGCTCACCGGAAGTATGGGCGGCGCAACTCCCGCCGTCTGAGAGCCAAGACCCAATTGCTGAAGGGTTTTCGCATCCAGCTTGCCGGAGGGATTCAGCCCATGGGCTTCCTGGAACTTTCTCGTCGCTTCAATCGTCGAAGCGTCCCACTTCCCGTTCGGCTTCCCTGTGAACGAACCGTCTTTCGCGAGCGCCTGCTGGATCTCGGAAATGCGTTCAGGGGTGGGAGCTTTCTGCCCCCGCTCCCGCCGGCTCGATCGCCTGGAAGTTCTTTTCCCGCGCGACGCCCCGGCAGCCTTGGAAGACGTCTTCTTCGGCGTAGCCGCCTGGGCTTGCGCAGAGCTCGCAAACACACCCAGCCCCGCCGCCAGCAGCAGCGTCAGGGCCAGGTTGGTCGCTTTTTGGACTCGCATAGTAATTTGTTTGGTTTCGCTCAGTCGTTAGTGCCGCAACTATTGCTGAGCGTCAGCCGGTACCTTGCCCGACAAATAGAGCGTCAGCACCCGGTCGCTGTCTTGCCGGCGAAAAACCTTGAAGACGACGTCTTCGCCATGCTTCAGCTTCGCCACCGCCTTGCGGTAATCAGCCACCGAGGTCACCGCTTCGCCGTTGATCGTCGAAATTACGTCGCCGCGGCCAAAGCCCAGGTCATCGGCAAAAGACGCGGGCTCGACCTCCGTCACCAGCACGCCCTTTTGCCCTTCCATGCCGACGCGATGCCCGCGCTCTGGAGTCAACTCTTCCACATGCAGGCCGAACTCCGGCGGCACTGTTTCACCGGGCTGATCGCCCAGGCGGCCAGCGGTATTAGGGAACACTCGCGTGCGGTCTCCCACCTCGGCAGTCGCTTCCTTCTGCGCGCGGTCGCGAATATAGGTTAGCTTCACCTTGCTGCCGATGGGCGCTTGCGCAATCGGATTCACCAGGTCATTTCCAGTCTTTACGGGCTTCCCGTTCACGCTGGTGATCACGTCACCGCCCTTCAATCCGGCCTTCTCCGCCGGACTGCCCGGCTCGACACCTTCTATAACCACGCCGTAAGGAGCACCCAGCGATTTCAGCGTAATTGTGTTGGTGCTCAACTCTTCTTGAAAGCTTACGCCGATGGACCCGCGTGTCACCCGCCCTTGCTTGATGATCTGGTCGTAAACGTTGATGGCTGTCGTAGACGGCAACGCAAAGCCCACGCCTTCATATCCGCGTCCGCCCGTGATAATTGCGGTATTGATTCCGATGACTTCGCCGGCCAAATCCACCAGCGGCCCGCCGGAATTCCCCGGATTGATAGCTGCATCCGTCTGCAAGAATCTCTGGAACTGATGTCCGATGCCGCCGCGATCCTTGGCGCTGATGATGCCCGCAGTCACGGTGGCTTGCAGTCCGAAGGGACTGCCAATCGCGAGGACCCAGTCGCCGACTTGTACTCCATCTGAATTCCCAAGCTTGGCGATGGGCAATTCCTTGTTGGCGTCAATCTTGATTACCGCCAGGTCCGTGTCTTCATCCACGCCGACAACTTTGGCGGTGTAGCGCGTCGTATCTCCGTTCAATTGCACTTGAATCTTCGTAGCCTGCTCGACGACGTGGTTGTTGGTCAGGATATACCCGCGCTTGTCTACGATCACGCCGGAACCCAGGCTGCGCTCCGCTTGCGGAGGTCCATCTTGCCGGCCGTCAAAGAAACGGTCGAAGAAATCCTGCATCGGGTCATCTTGATCATACGGCTGCGAGCGGCGCTTCTTGGACTGCTTGCGTTCCAACACCTGCGTCGTGGCGATGTTTACAACCGCAGGTTCCACGCGATTTACGATTCCGGCGAACGAACTGGAAGCGGGAATTGGGTCCGGCACCGTAAGCGCCGTCGCCGTGGTGCCGGAAAATCCGAAACCCTTTGTCGCCGACACGCGGCCCGAAACGACCGAGCCAATCAGAATTCCAACTACCAGTGTGAACACGACGAACACGGCCGCGAGAATCTTCCTGCGCCGTGCCCAATCCATGAGTTCTTTCACTTGCTCTCCCATGTCTACAACCCCTTTATATTGGCCCCCCAAGGCCCTGTTTCGCCAGCGGCCGATCTCGGCCTGCTGCCAAAGTATAACACCGTCAAATCCAGTAGGTTGCAGCCGAATTGCGATGCGCTGGGTCAATCACTGTCCGATAGGCCGGGGTACCCTGCGATTTTTTATTCTCCATGTTATTGGACGCGGGAACTCACAAAATTGTTGTCAAAGACGGCTAAGTTTTTTCCCCTAGCCGCGTAACCACTTGCGGGCCAAGGGCTAAGCAGCAGCCTGGAAACTACTTAGGCTGGAAGCGTTTGTTAACATTTGCCCGCCTTCCCGCGTCTTGCACTTCAACCGGGCATCGACTCACGATGGCTTAAACGTGGGATACAGCATTGACTTTCGGACCTCATGCATGGAACGTCAGGCTGTGACTGACTGGCCTGCTGCCGAATCGCGCGAGGAAGACTCGCTGGTCAGCGCCGCCCGTGATGGCGATCGCGTCGCCTTCGGGCGCCTCTACGATCGCTACGCGCGCATGGTCCATGGCATTCTTCTTGCCCGCGTTCCGCCGCGCGAAGTCGATGACCTCGTTCAGGAAGTTTTTCTTTTGGCCTTGCGCCGGCTTCATGGCCTGCGTGATGTTTCCTGCTTCGGAGCTTGGCTGGGAACCATCACGCGAAATCGCGCCAATGATTACTTCCGCAAAGCGATTCCGAACGAGAAAGTCACCGAGCCTGTCGACGAAAATCACGCTGAGAGTCGCGCGGCCAATAGTGCCGCAGAACAAGAGGCCGCGATGGTTTTGAGTGTGGTTCGCGGGCTACCAGATGCGTACCGCGAGCCGCTCATCCTTCGACTGGTGGAAGGAATGACCGGGCCGGAGATCGCGGCGCGCACCGGGCTGACGCATGGTTCGGTGCGTGTGAATCTTTACCGGGGCATGCAACTCTTGCGCGAGAAATTGGCAGGGACGGCAAGAGGTGCATCGTGGGCCTAAGGAACAGTCTATGAAAGACGATTACTTGTGGGATGGCTCAGGCGAGCCAGACCCGGAAGTCCAAAAGCTTGAAACCGTGCTGGGGCGGTATCGGCACAATCCGCCTGCGCCGGCGTTTGATCAGGTCGCTGAGATTCGGAACGTGAAGCAGCGTCGGAACTTTTTGAATTGGGACTGGGAATACCAGCTTGGCGCTGTCGCGGCTGTCTGCGTGCTTGCCGTGACTGTGTTTTTTGTCATGCGGCAAAGATCAACTAGAAATCTCGGACCGTCATGGGATGTTGCCCGTCTGGAAGGCGCACCTCGCGTTGGATGGCATTCCCTTGGTGAAAAGTCGGGACCGGGAAAGCTGAGCGTTGGTCAAACTCTCGTGACCGATAGCGCTTCGCGGGCGTCCATCACCTTGGATGAAACGGGCCGCGTCGAAGTGGACCCTGGCTCGCGTCTCCGCCTGGTCACAAACGGGCCCGGCCGCAAACGCCTCTCTCTCGAGCGCGGCACGATTCACGCGGTCATCTGGGCGCCTCCCGGTCAATTTGTCGTGGATACCCCTTCCGCCATCGCTGTCGATCTCGGCTGCGTCTACACGCTACATGTAGACGATTCCGGCGCCGGCCTCTTGCGGACTACTATGGGGTGGGTTGGGTTCAAGCTGAACGGCCATGAGTCTTTCATCCCTGCCGGCGCCATTTGCCAGACGCGCCCCAAGATTGGACCGGGCACGCCGTATTTCGAAAGTGCCTCTGAATCATTTCGCAACGCGTTATCTCGATTCGACTTTGAACCGCACACGCCCGCGGAACGCAATGCCTTACTCGGGATCCTGCTTGTTGATGCGCGCAAGGACGACGCTCTTACACTTTGGCACTTGCTCTCGCGCGTCAGCGACGCGGATCGTCCCGGCGTCTATGACCGCCTTGCTTCGCTGGCTCCGCCTCCCGCAGGCGTAACCCGCGACGGCATACTCTGCCTCGATCGACAAATGCTGGACAACTGGTGGAGTTCCTTCGGCTATGGCGAGATCTGGCTCTGGCGCACTTACGAGAGCGACTGGTCTCAGCCGTCGCGCAATACAAAGTAGTTGGCTTCCCGCCTCTTACGGCTCCTGCGTGGCCGAGTTACTCCCGGCGCTGTGCGCAACGAAACACGCGTCCCGCTCAAGAGAATTGCAACCATGCCTCGCCCAGCGTATGTTTCTGAGAAGCGAGGGGAGCTACGATGCGAATTCCGAGAGTGCAATTATTCCCATTTCTATTGGCAATCATCTTCTTAGTCCCGTGCGCGTCATTCGGGGGCAATACTTCGCCGGAAGTGCCCGTCGTGGATGGCGGGATCGGTCCGTGCCGCGCGGATTTCACCGTGAAGGACGAAGCAGGCAAGCCCATTTATAACGCTACGATCAAAGTGACTCTCCGGTACGGAATATTCAACAAGCGTAAAATGGACCTGGAAATCGGCACGAACAGTGACGGCAAAGCTCGCATCACCGGATTGCCCGACTCGCCAAGAAAGCCTCTGGAATTCCAGATCAAAAGCGGCACTGTCTCGAAGTCGGTCGAGGACGATCCTTCAGCCAATTGCAGCGCCGTCTACGAAGTCACGCTTTCCGTCCACTAGTCCTTGGAACAGATTCGCGCGGTGCCGGCCGCTTTCTTCCTTCGGTTAACATTCTTTCGCTATCGAGCGTCTTGTCTCCTGAAGTTGGAAATGAATTTGAAAGGAGACTTGAAAATCCATGAGACGCTCAATGATTCGTTCGCTAGGCTTATTCGTCGCAATGATAGCGACCTCTCTATTACTTGCGACGGTGGCCCAAGCCGGTCCGCCGCTTATTTGCCACACCATTGAAATTGGGCAAGCCAAATCGTTGCCCTGGAACGGCCACAACTGGAATCTCAGCGGCGGCGAATCTTACGACACGAAAAACCTCGTCCGGGACACGCTGGAAATTCTTGTTCCAGACACGCCCATCCTCGTCCGCATGGAGACGCTGCGCCGCGCCACTCTCTATGCCCGCAAAGATCCCGTTGCCGCGAAGGAACTCCTCGCGAGGCTCCATGCCCGCGCGACTTCCGCGGAATCATCCGGCCATCCCGAAGCGCTCGCCTGGTTCGACGTTGGCTATCTCGCGGAAACCTACAAACAGTGGATCGGCCAGAATCTGCCGCACATGACCGACGGCATGCGGATGGATGCCAATCCAGCGGCAGGCGTCGACGGCTACGCACTTGTGAAAAAGGCGGTGGCTCTGCGGAGCGCCGCGCTCCATGGCGACGACCCTCAGATGGAGTTCGCCGCCGCGCTCATCACTCTCTCTGGCCCCCAAGCGGAACACCGCGAATACGCGCAGAAGGCCATCGCCGGCGCCAAAACCGATTCGCTTCTAGCGCAAAACCTGGCCACTCGCTTCCTGGGCCCCCAAACCGAAACCATGTCTCAACTGCTGGCTAAGAACTGATATTCGCTTTGCATAATGTCGATTTGCACAACGCCGGGCCCGTGTTCCGATCTACGCGAGTTGCAAACGGATGCGGGCCTCGCCTGTTTTCGGCACCTTAAGGGTATTTCCGTTTGACCGCTTCGGACCACTTCGCTAAGATGAACTCCCGATGAGAAAATCTCGCGCCCACTTTAACGTCGTTCTGCGACCTGAACCCGAAGGTGGATTTACAGCGATTGTTCCTGCCCTCCCGGGTTGCGTAACCTACGGCAGAACGCTAGCCGAGGCTAAGAAGATGGCCAAAGACGCCATCTCCGGATACATCGAGAGCCTCAAGAGGCACGGAGAGCCGATTCCAAACGACGCCGACTCCTTGGTCGCCTCGCTTGACCTCGAATATGCCGAAGCTTCCCGCCGTTAGACCGCGCGAAGTCATTCGATTCTTGGAACGTCATGGATTCGTCCTCGATCATGTATCGGGCAGTCATTTCATCTATTACCATCCGGCTACGAAGCGCCGCGCCGTAGTTCCTCAGCACAATCGTGACATTCCGAAAGGAACCTTGCTCTCTCTTCTGCGGGAAGCAGGATTTTCAAGAAATGACCTAATCGATTTTCTCCGTGCGAGTTGACGCGACAAGGCGAGAGCTGAAAACAGATCCGCACGCTGGAAACCTTCACTTGACTTCGCCCAAACCCTCCGCTATAAACAATATAGCTGCGGTTGCGGCGAGTCGACTGCTTTGCAGTCGCACGACACGTGGCGATTTAGGGCAACTTGCTCCACGTAAAAAACTGCTAAAGAGCTTTTCGAGTTTCTTAGAAGATTTTCTGAGACCCTCCGAGCACTTTGGCACGGAGGGTTTTTCGTTTCTTCCCTCCCTGCTGCCCTAATCGAGTTCCATGTGCCTGCGTCCCGGCTTCGGTGCATGCACCTTCGGTGGCCTTCACCGATTGTTGATTACTAACAGCTTGTATAAAGGAACTCGCTTTATGTCCACTAACGGGCTTTACGAACTTCGATGTCGAGAATGTGGCAAGACCTGGGGCAACGTTCCCCGCTCGTTCTGCGAAGACTGTTTCTCCCCTCTTGAAGTCGCTTTCGATTACGACTCCCTGAAGAAGATTGCCCGCCGGGAAAACGTCGCCGGCCGCGACTTCAACATGTGGCGCTATTCCGAGCTACTCCCTCTTCCTGAAGACTTCGTCGGTCCGAACGCCGTCGGCGGCACACCGCTGGTCGCCTCGCAGAAGCTTGCCGCAAAATGGGGACTGAAGAATCTCTATTTCAAGAATGACGCCGTTTGCTTCCCTTCCCTCTCCTTCAAAGATCGCGTCGTGGCCACGGCTCTCTCCGCTGCGCGCCGATTCCATTTCACCACTGTCGGTTGCTCCTCGACCGGTAATCTCGCCAACGCCGTCGCTGCGCAAGCCGCCCAGCAAGGATTTGACGCCTGCGTATTCATCCCCGCTGACCTCGAGCCGGCGAAAATTCTCAACACCGCCGTCTACGGCGCGCGCATCGTGCGCATCAACGGGAACTACGATCACGTAAACCGTCTGTGCGCGCAAATCGCCGACCGCTTCCAGTGGGGCCTCGTCAACGTCAACCTTCGCCCCTACTATTCCGAAGGCTCGAAGACGCATGGCTACGAAATCGCGGAACAACTAGGCTGGACGCTGCCGGATAATGTGGTTGTGCCCATGGCGGGCGGCTCGCTAATCACCAAGATTGCAAAGGCGTTCCGCGAATTGGTCACCCTGGGCTGGGTCGAAGCCAAGCCCGTAAAATTCTTTGGCGCGCAAGCCACCGGCTGTTCGCCCATTTCCGATGGCGTGAAGCGTAATCTTTCGCGCTTCGAGCCGCAAAAGCCCAACACTATCGCGCGCTCGCTGGCCATCGGCAATCCTGCTGACGGCCCCTTTGCCATAAAACAAATCCGCGACTCCGGAGGCTGGGCCGAAGACGTCTCCGACCCTGAAATCGTCGTAGCCATTAAACTGCTCGCCGAAACGGAGGGTATCTTCACCGAGACCGCGGGCGGCGTGACTGCAGGCGTCACCCAAAAACTAATCGCGCAAGGTCGCATCAAGCCCGACGAAACTACCGTCGTCTGCATCACCGGTAATGGCCTGAAGACCACCGATGCCATTGCCGCCGAATTCCCGGCGACCGAAGCCATCGCGCCGCGCCTCGACGCCTTCGAAGCTTATCTCGACGCGCAACTAGGCGCCACTGCCGCAGGCGTTAGGGCTTAAATTGAACCAGATAAGGAGAATTTAGAAATGCCAGTGACCATCGAAATCCCAACAGCGTTCCGTCGCTTCACCGACGGCGCCCCAAAAGTAGACTGTAGCGCGGCCACAATCGCCGACGCTCTCAACGAGCTCACTTCTCGCTTTCCTGACCTCTCGCGTCACGTTCGCGATGATCAGGGCCAGATCCGCCAGTTCCTCAACGTCTACCTCAACGAAGAAGACATCCGCTTTCTTGGCGGCGAAGCCTGCTCCCTCAAGGAAGGCGACAGGGTTCTGCTTGTTCCGTCCATTGCCGGTGGGTGCTAGACGATCGCCCCCCGCTCGGGCCTCCGCCACCGCAACTTTCTTTATGCCGCCGTGTTTCTATGAGCATGAGACCACGGCTTCTTATTTACGCTATTGCTTCCCTGCTCCTTCAGGCGTTTCACGCGCCTGTGCGCGCCGTGCTTTCACTTTTCTCGGATTGCCGTGAAGTCTAAGACACCCCGGCTAAATCTCTACAGCCCTGGTTTCAATTGGTTCAACGGAAAATCGATTACAACAGACTCAGCTGTTTGCTTTCCAGTTCAAGAAGCATCTTCTTGGTGGGAAGGCCGCCGCCAAAACCGGTCAGGCTGCCATCGCTGCCGATGACCCGGTGGCACGGAATGATGATCGGTATCGGATTGCTCCCATTCGCCAAGCCCACAGCACGCACGGCTTTGGGATTGCCGATGCGCTCCGCGAGCTGTGCGTAGGAAATCGTCTCTCCATAAGGAATCGTACGCAGCCTGTTCCAAACGCGAAGTTGAAATTCCGTTCCCTCCGGCGCCAATGGAAGATCGAATTCTTTCCGCTCGCCGCGGAAGTAGGCCCGCAATTGGCGAATGACTTCGGCGAACGGCGCTTTGTCCTGCTTCCAGTCCGCTTGTGGCGGCTCTGCGTGCTTGCTGCTTTGGAAGCTCACCATCCGCAAAGCCTGCGAATCGCCCGCGAGCAATAACGTCCCCACGGGACTTTCCAACGTTGTGTAAAAAACCGTGTTCATTTTTTCTGCCCTTCGCAAAGTCCGACGTCTATCCTCTCGATCACTGTTTCATGACTTCCGTGCTTCTTCACCGGCAGCCGCCACGGCGTACGGACTTCCAGCCCGGTATCGCTTCTCGAATTCTTCGCGCGTACACATCGTCTTTATATCGATGATGCGATCTACCGCCAGGATGCCGTCGAGATGATCGATCTCGTGTTGCAAGAGCTCTGAGAGATTCCGCTGTTCGCCTGCGTCAATTTCGTGCCCCTCCCCGTGCAAATCCTGATAGCGCACTTTGATTTCGCGGTGCCGTTCCACTTGCATGAAGATCGACAAGAAACTCAGGCATGCGTCCCAAACGATTATTTTCTCTGCGCTTCGCCAGGTGATTTCCGGGTTCACCAGCGGCCACGCCTCTTCTCCGGGCAATTTCAGAAAAATCACGCGCAAATTCGAGCCAATTTGCGGGGCAGCGATTCCCCGGCCGTAACCCGTCGTCTTTCTCCAATACGCGAGCGTGTCAGACAAGTCTTCGACCAAGACGCGGATTTCCGGCGCTGCAGGATCGTTCACTTTCTTCGCGACTTCGCGTAATCCTGGATCACCCAATTGCAGTATCGTTCGAATCGGCATTTTCTTCTTTCTCTCTGTGCGCTCCGTGCTCTTTGTGTTGAAATCCTCTACGGCTTTTCCCAATGCCCCGATTCCCCAGCCCGGAACACTGCCTCAATCACCGCCATGTTCGCAATAGCATCCTCTAGCGGCACGGGAACCTCCCTTCCCTCTCGGATCGCCTGCGAGAAAGCGTCCCCTTGTACCGTATACTGGTCGCAAACCGGAATCGTTTCCATCCGAATTCCTCCTCCAAACACATCGCGTCCATCATCAATAAAAATCTTCGTCGGGCGATCCGGCGGCGCGTTAAATGGTATCTCTATTTCGATGCGCCCCGTTGTCCCAAGGAATTGCATCCGTTGATACGATACCAACTGCGTGCTGCACGTGAATACCGCTTGCCCCGACGGAAATTCCAAGATAGCCGATGCCAATCGGTCCGTCCTGAAATCCGGATCCCGTTCAATCAATCCCAATACGCTCAGAGGCTCCTCGCCAAAAATAAAACGCGACGTCGTAATCGGGTAGCACCCGATATCCATCAGTGCTCCTCCGCCCCACTCCACCTTGTTTCTCACGTTCTCAGGGTCCCGGTTGAAGTAGCTGAAGCCGCCCACAATCGCCCGCAAGTCTCCGATCACTCCTTTGCGAATCAGCTCGCGGGCCCTCAGCCATTGTGGGTGGGTCTTCACCATGAAGGCCTCGCCAATCTTCACGCTGCACCGGTCTCGCGCTTCCAACAGCGTTCTTGCCTCCGCCACCGAAAGACTCAACGGCTTCTCGCACAACACGTGCTTTCCCTCTTCCGCCGCCTTAACGGACCAGGGCACGTGCAAATGATTCGGCAGCGGGTTGTAGACCGCTTCGATCTCCGGGTCAGCCAGAAGCTCTTCATAGGACCCGTACGCTTTCGCTATCCCCAGCTTTCTCGCCGCGTCCTTCGCTTTTTTCAAATCCCTTGAGGCAATTGCCGCAATCTCGCTCCACTCCCCTTTCTGCATCCCTGGAATTACTTTCTTCGTGGCAATCGACGCTGCGCCCAGCACGCCCCATTTCACCTTCGGCTTTGCCATATCGCCTCTCCCGTCCGTCGCATTTCTGCTGGTTTGAATGGTTTCAACTCGCAGCGATCTTTTGTATCATTCCCGCGTACAGGGAGACTAGTCCAACATGCGCCGCCTACTTTTTTCTTTCCACATCCTCCTATCGCTTGCTGGCGCTTGCCGCGCGCAGACGCAATCCACATCGCAGCCTTCCCCGCAAAGCCATGATCGCGTCGTCCAGCTATTGAAAGAACTCACCGAAGCTCCTGGCCCTCCCGGTTCTGAGGAATCAGTTCGCAAGATCATGACAGAGCGCATGCATCCATTGGCTGATAGCGTCTCTTACGACGGCTTGGGCTCGATCATCGCCCAGCAAGGTAATTCCGGTCCTCGCATCATGCTCGACGCGCATATGGATGAGCTTGGCGGCATGGTTCGGCGGATTCGTCCCGACGGTTTCATTTCCATGCAGATGCTTGGTTACTGGCTCTCCGCTGCGCTCCCCGACCAGCGTTGGATGATCATCGGCTCCAAAGGCCCGGTCCTCGCGGTCACTGATATTTGGGACGCGCACATCGCTCCACACGACGCACAGGGCCATCTGCAACCGCAGGATCTTTTTCTTGATACTGGCGCACGCTCTGCCGCTGAAGTTCAAGCCTTGGGCATTTCACCCGGCGATCCCGTCGCTCCCGTTTCCGACTTCGCCGTGCTCGCCAACAACCGCTACCTTTCCAAGGCTTGGGATGATCGCGTGGGCTGCGCGGTCATACTCGAAGTCATGCGGCGCTTCGCCAAATCTCCTCACCCCAACCAGATCTTCTATGTCGGTACAGTCCAGGAAGAGGGCAGCATCGAGATGCGTGGCGCGGCTACGTCCGCGCGCATCATCAATCCCGATGTCGGCTTCAGTTTGGAAGTTGGCATCCCCAACGACGTCCCGGGGCCTGGCTCCGAAGCGGCGCAGGAAGTTCTAGGAGGCGGCCCAGGCATGATGCTCTATACCTTCAGCGAACTCCCCAACCGCAACCTCGTCGCGCATGTCAAAAAGATCGCTGCCGACCAGCACATCCCCCTGCAGTTCGATTTCGTCCCCGGCTTCGGAGATGATGCCGGCGCCATCAAGCTCAACAATGGCGGGGTCCCAGTCACCACGGTCCTTGTTCCGGCCCGTTCCACTCACGCCCACAATGGAATTATCGATCGCACCGACTTCGATCGCACCGTGGATCTCATGGTCGCTCTCATCCAATCGCTGGACGCCTCCACAGTCGCTCGCATCAAGTCCTTCGCCCCATGATGCCCCCTGAGGCGAATTGAGCGAAAGTCATGATGCAACGTCATGATGTTGCAGTCATGATACAAAGTCACAAAGCAAAGTCTGGCGAGAATGTGGTTTGCCCCTGGAGGGTTCAGACATCTGCTATCATCTCGCACACGGCTTGCGCCGGGCGCGGGCCCACAAGACCGCTACTTAAGGAGGACAAAACGCATGCACAAAGGAATCACCGTCCTGTTGTTCGGGATGCTCGCTCTAAGCGCGCCGCCGGCCGCCAACCGGCTGTGGGGGCAAGCCGAGAAGAAAGACGCCATGCCCGATCCCGCCGTCAAAGTCGGGGACATGGCGCCGGATTTTACCTTGATGGACACGCATCGCAACCAGGTGTCCTTGCATGACTTCCGTGGGAAGAAAAACGTCGCCCTGGCGTTTTACATCTTCGCCTTCACCGGTGGTTGAACCAAGCAAATGCAGAACTTCCAGCAGAACCTGGCAAGGCTGGAAGCTGCAGACACCCAGGTCTTGGGTGTTAGCATGGACAGCGCCTTCAGCAACGCCGCGTGGGCAGAAAAAATCGCCGTCACTTTTCCCCTGCTGAGTGATTGGGGCGGTGACGTTACCAAACAGTACGGCCTTTACAATCCCAAGTACAAAGCGGCTCGCCGCGTCAACTACCTGATCGACAAGAGCGGCAAAGTCGTCGAAATGCAAATCGACACCGATGCTGTCGACCCCACAAAAATCGTCACCCTCTGCGAGCGCCGCAAAACCAAAGAATAACGGCTCCAAAGGACGCAACCAGCACCTCTTCGTCCTCATTTTTCCTTCATGCGGTCCCGGGAAGCGTCACGCTCGGTTAGCGGCAGGGGGGCTTCGGCGTCTCTGACCGCGGCGCAGACGGAGCGTCCACCCGTTCGGTAAATACTCATGAGGCCAGAATCGGAAAATGCATGCCTAGGTGAACGCGCTCTGACGCTAGAACTTGGGAGACCTGCGGGAAGCGTGCCTCAGGTGAAGTATTTCGATGAGGTGTTTGTCTTCGCGAACCTGGTAATAGACCAGAACCGGGCTATGAGACAACTTCCGCACTCGAGCTCTCTTGCGAATTGTGCCGCCCATGTGAGGGAATCTCGTTAAGAGCTCCACATGGTCCAGCAAGGAATTGCCGAAGCGCTCAGCGGCGTCTGCGTCATCTTCGGCAATGTGGTCGATGATATCAGCGAGATCCTTCAGCGCTCTTTGCGTGAAGAGGAGGCGGAAATCCACTTGGGCAGGAGCTCGCGGACTTGTTCGACGGAAACAGTTCGGCCAGACTTAACGTCTCGCAGCCCTTCGTCAATGGCAGCTAGCGTGGTTTCGTCTTCTTCACCCAGAACAGGAGCAGTTTTCTCGAAATCCGATTCCTTAGTCTTGGCCATGATCCTAATCCTAGCCATTGTTGGCGATAAGCGCAATAGAACGGTGAGATGAATGAGACGCAGCCAGCCACGACACCGGCCTCATCAGTGTTACCCGTCGGCCTCAGCACGGCAAGTGGATCACTCTTAGCCGCTTAACTCCGCTCGGGCTGGCCTACCCTTTGCATTTTGTTTGTGCGCGTCGTTTGCGTTCCGGATGATTCTACGGACAAGGGGTCGAACATTCTTCGATTCGTCCTCTTCTCCATAACCATTCACTCAGCCTAATAGCCGTTCAATCCTCATTTTCGATCTGTTCCCTACAAAGCACTTAACCAAACCTTACTTCCGTGCTATCCTTTCCCTATGCTTGCTAAGCCCCGTCCTCGCCGAATCCTTGTTTCCTCTCCCCGCCTTACACACTCACCCATCCACTAACTTCCATGGAATCATATCGTTTGCCGCCCCTACCTCCTAAACCCTGTCCTATCATATCGTTACAAAAACATAGAGGGGCCGGACCATCCTCAATTCTCCGATCACTCTCCGCTGTCTCCCATCTTCCGTACACACTCCCAAGTTCCGTATCCTGTAAGTCCTTTGCTTGCCACTTCTATGCGAGTTCTGCTTCCCGGACGGTTCTGCGGGACGAAAACCGCCGGCGTGTACACCAACAATTCCCATTCCGGAACTTGCGACTCAGCACTCACCACTTTACTGAACTCCTTTCGTTTCACACTCTTGCGCACTCTTTTGCACCTCGAAAAAAATCAACTCTTTTATTTTCAATCCATTCCGCACTCTTTGTCAAAAACACCCGGGTGGGGGAGGGTAGCATGTTGACAATTGGTCCTTCCTCAGAGCGCTCGGTTTTTCCGCCGCAGCGCGTTTTCTCGTTTCATCTCCGTGAGCTCCGGGTCTCCAACAGCGCACGGTCTGCTCCTGATGGATGCAAGGCGCGCACTCGCCGCCCTTT
>WNEV01000038.1_pt1 | contig 66683 bp, 60 predicted proteins | sample 5399861 | NCBI WGS metagenome assembly WNEV01 (sample SAMN13153335, study PRJNA577476) | soil metagenome | isolation source: 40 cm grassland meadow soil 2 days after 3rd rain plot 2 | place: USA:California | collected 2015-11-11 | reverse complement strand
GTGCTGCCGCGGATCGAGGCCGCGACGCCGTCGTCCGGGGGCGGTGGATCGGGGTTCTCGCTGGACCTCGACGACGCGTGGCTCGTCGTGCTCGCGCTGCTGGTCTTCGTCGCGTGCCTCGGTGGTGCCGCGCTCTGGGTGGTGTGGCAGGCGCCGGTGATCCTGCCCGAGGCGGCCTTTGAGGCCTTGCTCGCCGCGGGCCTCGTCAAGGCGGCGCGGCGCGCGCAGACCGGCGGCTGGGCGCGCGGCGTGTTGCGCTCGACGGCGCTGCCCTTCGCGCTCATGCTCGGCGCCTCGGTCGTCCTCGGCTGGGCGGTCCAGCACGCGTGCCCGGCGGCGACGCGGCTGCTGGATCTGCTGACCCGCTGTCCGTAGGAAATGGGGGGCCTCGAAGGGCCCCCCATACCCACACGCTCGGGCGCCCCGGCGAAGCCGTGGCACCCCTCGATACTCCGACAGGCTCCTGACCCGACCCCGAGCGGTCAGCTCCCGGAGACGGCGCCCGAGACGAGCCCGCTCACCAGATAGCGCTTGAAGACGTAGTACAGCACGACGGGCGGGATCGAGTAGACCGTGGACACCGCCATCAGCAGGTTCCACGGCGCGTTGTCCGTCGTGAGGAAGTTGCCCATGGCCACGGGCAGCGTGATGCGCGGCTCGCCGGTCAGCAGCAGCTGCGCATAGAGGTAATCGTTCGCCGTCGTCCGAGAGGCGACAAGGAAGCGTCAGGCTCACCTCGGCTTATTTGCGAACCGAGCCGTCTCCCATCGGCAGGTCGGCTCCCTTCACGTCCTTGGACCCCTTCAGCTCCAGGTCCTTCACGCCGACCGTGTTCCTGTCCGTCTTCTTGTTCTTGCCGATGGCCTCTCCTCCTGTGATGTAGACGTCTCGGTCGTCCCTCGTGGTGAGCAACCTCCGCGCCAGACCTGCGCTCCTGGGAACCGTGCGATTTCCAGTGAGGGCACCGCATCGCGCCGGGCATCCTGCCCGGGCCGCCGTCGCGAGGCGGGTCGAGGCGGTGGTATCATCGCGGACTACATGCAGATCGTCAGAGAGTTCCTCGCGTGAGTGCGCTCGTTCCCGGCTGCGCGGTCGTCACCGGCGGCGGCTCCGGGCTCGGGCGCGGCATCGCGACGGCGCTGGCGAAGGCCGGCGCGCCCGTGGCCGTGGTCGATCTGCTGCCCGAGGGCGGCAAGGAGACGGTGGCGGCCATCACGAGCGCCGGCGGCCGCGCGACGTTCGTCCAGGCCGACGTCAGCCGCTGGGACGACGTGGACGCGGCCATCGGCGGCGCCGTCCGCGAGCTCGGCCCCCTCGGCATCCTCGTCAACGCCGCGGGTATCCTCGACGGGTACGCGCCGGTGACCGAGCTGACGCCGGCCGTCTGGGAGCGCGTGATCGCCATCAACCTCGGCGGGACGTTCTACGCGTGCAAGCGCGCGCTGATGGACATGGCGGCGGCGCGGCGCGGGCGCATCGTCAACATCGCCTCCGTCGCCGGTCTCGTCGGCTCGGGTGGCGGGCCCGCGTACACCGCGAGCAAGCACGGCGTGGTCGGCCTCACGAAGCATCTGGCCATCACGCACGCCGCGCAGGGGATCACCGTCAACGCCATCTGCCCGGGCGCCGTGCAGACCGGGCTCCGCGCCAACACCGTGCGCATTCTGGGCGCCGACGCGCCGGTGATGCGCGGCATCGGCGGCGACGATGCCGCCGTGAAGGCCATCACGCCCGCCGAGCGCCGCGGCACCATCGAAGAGATCGCGGCTTCCGCCGTGTTCCTCGCCGGCGAAGCCGCCTCGTACGTCACCGGCCACACACTCGTCGTCGATGGAGGATGGACCGCTCGATGATCAAGCGATTTCACTCCCTGTACGTTGGTCAGATCGAGCTCGAGAACATCGGCCTGTCGGGCACGCCCGCCGACGCCCGTCGCTACACCAACGCCCGCTTCGCCGAGGTGTTCTGGACGGCGAAAGACATCGCCCAGGAGATGGACGCCCTCGGCTACTACGCGCTGTGGACGGCCGAGCACCACTTCCAGCACGAGGGCTACGAGTGCTTCCCGAACCTGATCCAGCTCTCGCTGTGGCTCGCCACGCAGACGAAGCGGCTCAAGCTCGGCTGCGCGTTCAACGTGGTCCCGATGTGGCATCCCGTCCGCCTCGCCGAGGACTACGCGATGGCGGACATCGTCACCGACGGCCGCGTGATCATGGGTGTGGGCCGCGGCTATCACTCGCGCGAGGTCGAATCGTTCGGCGCGCCCGTCATCGACCAGGCGGCCAACCGCGAGCTGTTCGAGGAGCAGATCGAGCTGATGCTGAAGTGCTTCAACGAAGAATCGTTCAGCCATCACGGCAAGCAGTACGACGTGCCGCCGCCCGTGGAGTACCGCGGTTACCAGCTGCGCGAGATCACGTGCGTGCCGCGCCCCAAGCACCTGCCCGTCGAGATCTGGATGCCGATCGCCAGCAGCAAGTCGATCGACTACATGGCGTCGAAGAATTTCAAGGCCATGGTGACGCTCAACGGCGAGAAGATCCTCGACGACGTCGTGAAGGCGTACCGCGACGCCTGCGCCAAGCACGGCCGTCCGAAGAAGCTCGGCGAGGACATGATCTGGGGCGCCGGCATCTATCTTGCCGACACGCCCGAGGAGGCCAAGCGGCGCGTCGAGCCCTCGCACGACGAGCGCTACAAGTGGTTCGCGCCGTTCGGCTTCGTGCGCTACGCCGACGCGCAGGGGCGCACGTGGGGGACGCCGGGCGCCCCCGCACGCGTGCCCAATCTCGCCGACGGAATCTTACAAAAGGCGTGGTTCTGCGGCCCGCCCGCGCACGTCATCGACGGAATCAAGTCGATCGAGGCGAAGTATCCCGGGCTCGAGGACTTCATGATCCACTGGGCCGAGGGCCTGCCGCCGAAGGAGTTCAAGGAGCAGCTGCGCTGGTTCGCGCGCGAGGTGATGCCCGCCTTTCAGGGCTGAGCGGTTCCGGCGCGGAACGACCCATACGGGTAGGGGGTATTCTGGCACTCGGCAGCGGGGCCCCTACCTGTAGGGTTTTCTGTTTCCTCCCCCTCGTGCATGTGGTAGTAATACCCCTGGCGCTCGAAGGAACGCCGGGGGCTCACCAACCACTGCACCAGGAGGGGACATGGCGAAGGGCAAGAAGGCGTTCGGGGGTTACCACATCAGTTTCAAGGGCTGCAAGGACTCGCTCGAGTCCGTCTTCGGCGGCGGACCGATCGGACCCTCGGTGATGACCAAGAAGCTCTGGGCCTACGTGAAGCGGAAGAAGCTCGGCAAGCGGTAAGTTCCTCAGCGCCCCAGCGATCGCGGCGGCCCGCTTCCAGCGGGCCGCTTATTTTATCGGGGGACCCCTACGGCTTCCCCCGAACCCCCTCAAACGTTCGGAGCGCCCCAGGGAACCTGTGGCGCTCCTCTGTCTGCCGTGGCGCTCCTCGGTCACGGTAATTCGGTGAGGCGCGTGACGACGGCATCGGCGCGCAAGCCCAGCTCCTCCTCCGGCGCGCCGAGGCGGTTGCACCATGCCACGCGGTAGCCGAACGCCTTCGCGCCCGCCACGTCCCACGCGTTCGACGAGACGAACAGCAGATCGCCGGCCGGCAGACCGAGCGTCGTGGGGCCGAGGGCGTACACCGCGGGCGCGGGCTTGTAGACCTTCACGCGGTCGACGGAGATGACGTGCTCGAGCGCGTCGCCGAGCCCGCTCGACGTCACCGCCGCCGCGAGCATCCGCGGCGCGCCGTTGGACAGGATCGCGCGCGGCCGGCCCGCCAGGCGCGCGAGCGCCTCGGGCACCTCGGGAAAGCACGCGAGCCGGTTGTAGGCGTCCATCAGCCGTGTCAGATCCGCGTCGCTCGCCGGCAGGCCCAGGCGCTTGACGCTGTAGCGCAACGCGGACTCCGTCACGGCCCAGAAGTCCTCGTAGCGTCCCATGAGCGAGCGGAGCCACGTGTACTCGAGCTGCTTCTGGCGCCAGAGGACGGAGAGCGCGAGGGGATCCGCCGTGAACGCGCGTCCGGCCTCGACCACGGAGTGCACGTCGAAGAGCGTCCCGTACGCGTCGAAGACGTAGCCGCGGATGGCCACCGGAGGCTCCGGCTAGGGGCGCGTCGCCGTCGCGCGGCGCGTGCGGACGGACTTGCGACTGGGCGCCGGCTTCACGGCCTCCGGCTCGAGTCCGGTCTCGACGAAGCCGTAGTGCAGCAGCTTCTTGGCGTCGAGGAACGACTGCGCGCGCGTGCGCGCGCCGAGCACGATCATCAGAAACTGCTGGCCGCCGCGCCAGGCGGAGACGGCGAGGTTGTAGCCGGCCTCCTGCGTGAAGCCCGTCTTGAGCGCCTGCACGCCGCCCGGATCGCTGAAGAGCGGGATGTGCCGCGCGTAGACGCGCCCACGGTAGACGAACGTCTGGCCGCCGAGGAGAGGACGTGACATCGGGTAGTCGTGGATCAGCCGCCGGGTGAGGGTGGCGAGGTCGCGCGCGTTGCTGCGCTGGATCGGATCGGGCAGGCCGTGCGGGTTGGTGAAGCGCGTGCCGGTGAGCCCGAGCTCGCGCGCCTTGTCGTTCATCCGCGCGACGAACGCCGGCTCGTCGCCCGCGAGGCGTTCGGCGAGCGCGCTGGCCGCGTCGTTCGCCGAGGCGATGGCCACGCCCTCGAGCAGCACGCGCAGCGGCACCTCCTCGCCCGTGCGCAGCCCCATGCGGTATTTCCCGACGGTGGCGGCGTGGCGACTCACGGTCACGATCTCTTCCACGTCGGCGCGGCCGGCGTCGAGATCCTCGCACGCGAGGTACAGCGTCATGAGCTTGACCAGGCTCGCGGGGGCGCGCTCGTTGTCGGCGTTCTTCGCGTAGATCACGCGCCCGTCGAGGTCGACGAGCAGCACCGACTCGGCGCTGAAGTTGGGCATGCGGATGGTGTCGGCGGCGACGGCGGTGGGCGGGAAGAAGAGCGCGAAGGCGCAGAGGAGCGCGGCGGCGACGACACGGAGCACTGCCGCCATTCTAGCCGAAAACGGCTAGCGGACCGTCGCTTTGAGCTCCGCGGAGGGTTTGAAGCGCGGCGTCCGGCCGGCGACGGTGACGGCCTGGCCGGTCTTGGGGTTGCGCAGCGTGCGGGGCCGGCGGCGGGCGACCGAGAACGTGCCGAAGCCGACCAGCGTGACGGGCTCGCCCCGTCGCAGCGCGGCGCGCACGGCCGCGAGCATCGCGCGCAGCGCGCGCTCGGTGGAGGCCCGCGGCCAGCCGGTCGCCTGCGACATTCGCACGACGAGGTCCGCGCGTGTCACGGGCTCACATGCCGAAGACGGTGCGCGCCTCGTCCATCACGGCCTCGGTGATGGTCGCGTAGCCGCGCTCGGCGGCGAATCGCTCGATCGAGCGCTTGGCCATCGGCCGGATGAAGCCGGGAATGCGCTCGAGGCGCGCCGCCGCGGCGGCCTCCCACGCCATCGCCGCGGGCTCGGACGCCGGCGCCGCGCTCTCCGCGCCGCCGAGCGCGGCCGCGAACGGACACGAGCCGCCCGCCTCGCCCGTGCCCTCGAAGGCGTCCGGCCGCCCGCCCGCCATCGTCGCGCGCAGATTCTCGAACGGCTCGGCGGGCACGGTGCGCCCGCCGACCTTGACGCCGAGGCTTCGCACCATCTGCGTCTCGAACGGGTTGGTCAGCATCGCCACGCGGAATCCGCACTCGGGACAGCGGAAGGTGACCGAGAGCGAGCCCTCGTCGGGGCCCTCGGTCGAGTGCAGCTTCATCGGCTGGTCGCAGTCGAGACACAGGAACTTCATGACCCGCGCATTCTATCATCGCGCGCCGGCGCGTCGCCGCGCGCGCGTCCCACCGTCAGTCGCGGCCAGGCGGCGCGCGCCGCCGGCACCTGCAGCAGCGCGACGGCGGCGAGCGCGTACGCGGGCAGCGCCCACACGCCCGTGAGCGCGCCGCGCGCCGCGAGCACGGAGAAGAAGACGTACGCGGTGAAGCGCGCGCGCCGGTGGCGTCGCCACAGCAGCACGGCCACGAGCGGCGCCACGACGGCGGAGGGCCACCAGTGCCGCGTGACCGCGACGCCCGCATAGACGAGGAGCGAGGCGACGAGGACGACGACGACGGGCGAGGGCCGCGGCGGGCTCACCGCATGTACAGCCCGCCGTTGACGTGCAGCGTCTGCCCCGTCATGTGCCGCGACTCCTCGCTGGCGAGGAACACCGCCACGCTCGCGATGTCGTCCGGCTGGGCGATGCGTCCGAGCGGAATGATCTTGGCCATCGCCGCCAGCTCTTCCTCGGTGTTGCCGCCGCGCGGCTGGGCGGTGTCCGTGGTGCCGGGGGCGATTGCGTTCACGCGGATGCCGTGGGGCGCCAGCTCGAGCGCCATCGTGCGCGTCATCGTGATGATGCCGCCCTTGCTGGCGGTGTAGTGCACGCCGCGCGGCTGGCCGCGCACCGACGACGAGGACAGGTTGATGATCGATCCGCGGCGCCGTCCGGCGATCATGGCCCGCGCCGCCGCCTGGGCGCAGAAGCACGAGCCCTTCAAGTTGACGTCGAGCACGTAGTCCCACTCGCGCTCCGCGAGATCGAGGAACGGCGACCGCGGGTAGACGCCGGCGTTGTTGACGAGCACGTCGAGGCCGCCCAGCTCCTCGACGGCGCGCGCGACCAGGGCCTGACCCTGATCCACCCGGGCGACGTCGGCCTGAACCACCAGCGCGCGGCCGCCGCTCTTGCGCGCCTGGGCCGCGACCTGCTCGGCGGCGCCGGCATCGTCGAGATAGTTGACGACCACGTCCGCGCCCTCGCGGGCGAAGGCCAGCGCCATGGCCCGTCCGATGCCCTGCTGGGCGCCCGTCACCAGCGCCACCCTGCCCTTCAGACGCGTCATACTTTCAGGGCTCATGATTGGTGCGTCATGGTAGCAGACGTGGTCGCAGCGTTCCGCGCCCTTCCACGCCCGACGCCCGAGACCCGGTGCTACGCGATCAGACCGGCGATGATGCCGGTGAGGAACACGCCGTCAAACGTCCCCGCGCCGCCGATCGAAACCACGGGCGCTCCGATGTCGGCGAGCCGGTGGAGGTTCGAGAGATCCGCGCCGACGAGCGTGCCCATTGACCCGGCGACGTAGGCGAGCGGCGGCGCCTCGCGAAAGGCCAGGACCAGACCGACGGCGGCGGCCACCACCGGGGGAATGAACATGGGAATCGCGATGCCAACGCCCGGCACGATCTCGGCAAGCGAGTGGACGATCACGGCCACGATCGCCACTCCGACGAGCATCCGCACGCGCATGCGCGACCGGTAGAAGAGGTACAGGGAGAGCATCAGCGGCAGGAGCGCTCCGCCCAGATTGATCGCCACGATCGTCCTGCCGGCCTCGATGACCGGCGGCGCGACGTAGGTCCGCCCGAGCCGTGTGAGATCGTGCGGTGCGATCAGCCGCGGGACGTGCGCGACGAAGAGCGGGATGTTCACATGGCTGCCGAGGAGCGACACCAGCAGGACCACGAACATATAGCGGCGAGGTACACCGATCTTACGGTAGGCATAGCCGAGGATGCGCAGCTCGACCATGAGAACGAAGAGCGCGAGCAGGAGGAGGAACAGACCGAGCAGCAGCGGGAAGGCCAGCGGGAAGATCACAGCGTCACCTCGTGGGCGATCGGTCCGACTCCAACCTTGGACAACTCACGTATACTCTTGACGGAACGCCGGGGTAGCTCAGAGGCAGAGCAACTGATTCGCAATCGCTGGGCGACGGTACGTGAATTCTACTTGAAAGACGATCCTGAGGCGGCTGACTTGTTGAAGCTGGCCGCAACGGATACCGAGCGATTGCTCGTCGAACAGCACAGGCACGTTGAACTTTTCTATACCTGCCGCTACATGCTTGTCCATGAGTTTCGGTCAACCTTGCCCGGCCGGTCGTCGGGGCGTTAGCATCCTCGCCGATGATGGCCGCCGACCTTGAAGCGCTCCTTCGTGTCGCCCTACCTCCGCTGAAGCTCGCGCGACGCGAGCGATACCTCAAGGTGCGCCGCTGTGATCCGGTCGCCGCGACCGTGGCGGCCGAGGAACTGGCGACCGTCGAGCGGATTCGGGGTCGTCTGGCACGGCAGGGCTGGTGGAACTGACGCGAGCCATGTACGGCATTGGTCTACAAGAACTTGTCCTCGCTGGCCTCACAGCCCTGGTGTCTCTTGGCTGGATACTCGCTGCGATCGGCGCCGGTTCCTACGCGGTTCGCCTGAAACGCAGCGGCGCTTGGGGGTTCCTGGCGCTCGTCGTCTCGCCACTCCCGGTCTTTTTACTGCTCTTCGGGCTTGGCCCTCGTAATGCCGACGATGACGACAGAGTCTCATGTCCCTTCTGCGCCGAAGACGTCAAGCTTGAGGCGCGGCTCTGTCCGCACTGCCGAAGCGATCTCACTCGGACGGGTGCCGAGAGGCTCCGTCCTCGGTGACACACTCGATCCGCTTGTGAGTGACGACCACCGACGGCGGCTACTGGCCATTACCCTAGGCTTCCAGCCGCGCGAGCCCGGCTACGGCTTGGAACTGCGACGCTACGACGGCCAAGGTTCGCGCGCGATGTTCTTCCATGAAGGCTTCGAGCACTCGAAAACTTCACATGAGGGCGCTGGCTGGGCGCTGAGTCCGTGGGCGGCGATGCAGCAAGCGGCAGCGGATTCCCTGAAGCGGCTAGAGTCCGGGCAGCCGGCGCCGCGGGATTGGACGCTGAAGGACGAGTCGCCCGCATTGAGCGCGGTCGGCCGGCTGAGCGGCATGCTGGCGGCACCTGCGCCAGCCGACACGAACGATGACGCGGCCGAAGCCGCGCGCGAAGATGCGATCGAAAACCGCATGCTTCAGCCCACCATCAGTCCATGATGTACACTTTGGTGGTCCGACGGGCTGTAACTCCCTGTAAAGCCGGGGTAGCTCAGAGGCAGAGCAACTGATTCGTAATCAGTAGGTCGCGGGTTCGACTCCCGCCCCCGGCTCCAGATGTTTCAAGAAGTTTCGCGTCGCTCATATCCGTGAGACGCGCCGCAGCGAGCCGGTCGATGTAGGTCTTATCCCCGCGCGGGATCCAGTGGGCGTAAAAGGCCGGCGTGGTCGTCGGCTTACGGTGGCCGAGCGGCGCGGCGACGTAGGTGATCGGCGCTCCGTCAGCGAGCAGGTGCGTTGCGGAGGTGTGCCGCAGGTCATAAAGCCGATGGCGCGGCAGCCCCGCGGCAGCGACAAAAACTTGCCCGAAGCCTCGCAAGACCAGCGTCGCCATCTCTCTCAGGCGACGGCCGAGAGCGGTGAGGCTTGGGCTCAACCGCTCTCCGCGCCAAGGGATCGCCGTTTAGCTACCGATCGACGTTGTCCTCGTCTTTGACATCATGATCACGTTCGTCGTGATGTGGTTCTGGTTGGCACATGAAATTCGACGCAACCCAGTTCGCGGGGTTGTTCTCGGCACCACCACCGGATACGCCTACATACGTCGGCTGTAGAGGCCAGGGGCAGATGATGCGCTCGTTCCCTTGGGGGGTCCTAGTTCCAGCGTCTTGAGTGACGACGATCGAGTCCGGAGCTTTATTATTTTCGACCCAGTCGACCAGCGGCGCTAACTTATCCCATCCCACCGCCGCGCCGCGAACGCCGCCCGCGCAGTGATCCATCCCGGGGACCATGAAGAGGCGAACGTTCTCCTGCGCTCTGGCGGTGTCGCCCTCGAAGGTGTCTCGGACGATTCCGTGATAGTAGTCCACGGTCGGCTCGGCGCCAATGAGGCCGTCGGCCCAGCCATGGTAGAGAAGGTATTTCCCCTTCCGGTGAACGAGGAACGGGGTGAGGTCTGTTTCGGATCCGTTCAGGATGGCCCGCATGAATCCGCCGCCATCATTGGGCGTCCACGGTCCGGTCCCCGAATGAACGGTCGGACCTGTTGGCGTGTTGGTGTCGAAGTTGAAATCCAGCCACCGGTATTCGCCAGGTCCCGGGAGCAGCGACGGATCGTTCCGTCGCGCCGTCGGTACCCCGGGGTCGTGCTCAAACCAGAGGAAGTTCACGAACTCCATTGAAAATCCGCCTTGGGCGGGGAAGAAGTGATTCGCCGGCGTGGGGACGACGAATGAGCCCCAGCTGAATTCGGTTCCGAGGCTCTTCCCTTTGTACCAGCGGTGGCCGGCGGAGTTATGAGGACCAGCGTATACGTCTTTGATTGCCCGGACCTGACCCGCGGTCAGCCCTCTAGCGGCACCGAGCGCGTCGATGTCGGCGCTCGTGAAGACTCGCGCACAGGCCAGGGGGTTGCCAACGACGTTGTCCCGAATCTTGTCGTTGTCCAAGACGTCGCATTTCGCGAGCACGGCGTCCCGGAGCGCGTCGATGTCGGCCTGGGTGATATTGTTGTCGAAGCCAACTCCATCGCCGTTGACGTCGCGGAAGAATATTGCACTGCTCCAGACCTGCTCCATGGCGATCTCGATCGCATTCATGAACAGGTCGCCGGCCGCGATCCCGTCGAAGTCATCGGGGAATCGCTGAGCTTCGACAGCGGCTTCCCGGCCGCCGGTCGAGCATCCGTCCCAGTACGAGAAGGCCGCCGGGCGACCGTAGTAAAAATGAATGATGCCCTTGGCGGCGACTGTCGAGACGTGGACTGCGCGCCAGCCGTAGTCGATTTCACGCGGGCGGTTGTTGAAGGCAAATGTAGCGCCGGGGAAGATCGTCGCATCATGCCCCATGTCGCTATTGGCGGTGGCATACCCTTGGTCCAGGCGCACCGTCGACGTCGACACGGCACCGTCGTGACCGCCGTCGCCGAGCGCCACGAAGCGTCCGTTCCACTGCGTCGGCAGATTCACTGCGAATCTGACGCGATTTACGCCTTCGCGTGCGTCCCCGGTCGCAATGAACCCCTCGACGCGGCAGTATTCAGGAACGGAGCCAGTCGCGGGTTTCCACGTCGCCGACGTGAGGGTGGGCTCGATCTCCTTCGCTAAGACCGCACCTTGGTCGGCGTGGCCATGTTGGCCGGCCGCGTGGTCGCGGATTGCGAGCCGCGCCGTCGTGAGGGCCGCGCAGTCTTGGAATATCGGAACATGGTCTCGCGCACTCGCCGGGGAAGCAACGCAGAGAGCGAACGTCAGAAGGACGAGGCCGAACAGACTGCGACCGCCCGTGTGATCCATATTCCACCTCATGATCGTGTTTGAGGCCGCGGAGCATGGCTGTCATAGAGGGACCTACTGTGCGTTGGGACCACACGGATTGAAGGTGGCGAGTCGGCCCGGTCCCCGCCTCGTATGGGCGCGGGACGTGGGGGACAAGACGCAGACCCTCACGCTACTCGCATCCCTTCGGCCCGAGCGGGCACGACTGTCAGTGCGGTAGCGGCGATGCTATCCGACGCAGTTAATGCATGTCAACGCGGGGCAGGACTCGGCCTGACAGCGACGGAGACTATGCGACCATGCGGTGATGGCGTCTGCCTGGGGCGCGTGCGTGCTGTGGGTGCGGGCAGCGCCGGCAGATTACAGACCGCATCACTCGCTTGGCAGTGTCTTCCCGACACCATCGACCCGCGTGGGCCGAAGGGGGGAAGGCGATGACCGAGGCACCAAAGACCTCGGAGATCGGGGGAACGAATGAACCCCTACTCCTACCAGCACGAGAAGATGGGTGAAGCCATCCACTATCTCATGCTCCCTGACGTGCCATTTGAGAAGAAACTCGTCGCCGGCATGATGGAGTTCGAGCACGCCTTCCACATGAGCCTGCCATCAGACTCGGGGTTCAACCACTTCGACACGGTCGCGCAGATCATGGGGCGCTCTGGACCGTGGGAGGAGCGGGCCGCGACTCTGACGCCACTTCAACGCAGTCAGGTCGTCAAGGCGCTCTGGGAGCTCGACCGCGCAGTCTCGCGCGACTACTACACCTACGAGGCTCAACGATGATCGCCGCCATCTCCGAGGGCACGGACGCATCGGGCACGTGCCCTGACACGGGTTGCCCGGTGGGCGCGGCACCCGGGCTCTCTCATCGCCGCCCCGCGAAATGCCCCGTATTCCTCGCATTCCCGTCTGGCATCCCGTATGCGACCAGGCTCCGTCATCTCGTCTCAGGAGGAACGCCATGGACAAGAAGAGCCGCAGTCAGCGAAACCCCGCAGTGAAGGATCTGACGCCTCGCAACCCAACGGGTGTCAAGGGTGGCGCACCGGCGCCCAAGCTCTACGAGACGGCGTGCAAGGGCACACACCTACCAGAGGTCACGCTCGAACTCTGGTGATCTGTCGCGCCGAGCGGAGCGCCCGATCACCCGGCGACGGCGCGCCCGGAGCCGGGGGGGGCCCGTCACCCCGTCGCCATGGCCGGTATGACCTTCGCCCCCATCAGCTCGATCGAGCGCATGGTCGTGGGGTGATCCATCCGGGACTCCTGCGCCTCGAGCAGGAGGTGGCCGATCCCCAGCTCGCGCCGCACGTGGGCGAAGCGGTCGATCACCTCGTCGGGCGTGCCGGCGATGATGTAGTGGCCGTCCAGCAGCTCGTCATAGCTCATGGTCGCGAGCGATCGCGGGCGCGCCCGCATGGCGAACTGCGTGCCGGCCCGCGAGCGCATCCCCACCGGCGAGAAGTACTCCACGGGGCCGCGCAGCGTCGGGCCCATGCGCCACACGAAGTGACGGCCGGCCTCCAACGCCTTGGCCTTCGTGTCCGCGGTGACGGCGCAGATCAGGAAGCCGAAGTCGTCGGGGCCCGCCGTACGGCCGACCTCGGCGGCGCCCTGACGGTAGTAGTCGAATAGCTCGCGCGCCACGTCGAACGGCACGAGAAACGGCACGTACGTGTACCCGCGACGGCCGGCCCACACCGCCGTCTCCGGGCTCGCGGTGCCGGGTATCCAGATGGGCGGATGCGGCTTCTGCAGCGGCACGCACCACGGGTTGACGTGCCGGAAATGGTAGTGGCGACCTTCCCAGCGGAAGGGGCCCGGTGTCGTCCAGGCCTTCAGAATCAAGTCGTGGCACTCCTCGAAGCGCTCTCGATTGTGGACGGGATTGGAGTTCGCCCACCAGGTCTCCACGCCGGTCCCGCGCACGAAGCCGGAGAGTACGCGGCCGCCCGAGATCAGGTCCGCCATGGCGAGCTGCTCGGCCATCCGCACCGGGTTGTCCTCGATCGGCAAGATGTTGCCGAGGATCAGCAGCTTGGCGCGCGTCGTGGTGCGGGCAAGGATCCCGGCCGTCATGTTGACGCTGACGTTGACGCACGAAGGTGTGGAGTGGTGCTCGTTGATCATCAGCCCGTCGAAGCCGGCCCGGTCGGCGAATTCGTACTCGTCGAGATAGCGCTGGTAGTTCGCCCGGGCTTTCTCCGGGCTGAAGAACCGGTTCGGAAAGTCGAGACGGAGCGACGGATACTTGGCGCCCTCCTCGTCGGGGAACTCGTGGTGCGGCATCTCGCTGAAGTAGTAGAGCTTCATGGCCGGATGGGTCCTCGCAGGAAGTCGATCACGAGGCGCGCGAATGTATCGGGCTGCTCGATGGGCGGCAGGTGGCCACACTTGTCGAGGACGGACAGCGTCGCATTGCCCAGCAGCCGCCGATACTGCTCGCCGCAGTCGAGGGGCACCACGCGATCCTCGCGTCCCCAGACGATGAGCGCCGGATTCGTCACCCGCGGTAGAAACCGGGCGAGCCGAGGATTGTGCATATAGGGCTTCCAGGTGAGCCGCGCGGTCATTTCCTGGTTGCGCACGGCGGTCTCCAGCTCCGCCGCCGTCGGCGCCCGGCCGAACAGCTCGTCCCACTCGGGGATCGTCGTCGGATCGTGGACGCTCAGGGTGCGCAGCTCCGCGGGCGGATGATAGAAGATGTCGAGGATTTCCCCTCTCTCCGGCTTGAGCCCGCCCGGCGCCACGAGGACGAGCCGGTCGATCGAGCGTGGACTCATCGTGGCCAGCTCCGCCGCCACCCACCCGCCGATGGAGTGTCCGAGCACGTGTGGCCGCCCGAGGCCGGCGGCGTCGATGAGCCAGAGATAGAAGCGCGCGAGATCGTCGATGCTTTCCATCCACGGCGCGTCGCCCGAGCGTCCGAATCCGGGATGGGTGGGGGCCCACACGGTGAAGCGCTGGGCCACCTGCTCGACCCACCGCGTCCATCCGCGATTGCCGCCGGCACCGTGGAGGACCATCAGCGGCTCGCCCTGGCCGCCGGTCCACGCGTGGACGTCGATACCGCCGACCGAGATCGTCTGCTCACGAGGTCGCATGCGCCGTATTATGCGCCCGGCGTCTCGGCTTCCCAGGCGCAGCCAGCCGATCGCCGGCCGATGGCGGAAGTCGGGGCGGCCCTAATCAGACTCTAGCCGGCTATGCTCTCCGGCCCGATCGAAAACTAGCCAGGTTCCAGCCGCCCGCGGTCGCTGCCAGAGCACGATCCGCGTGAATTTTGCCGCACTTACAAGAGGTGAGCAGTTTTGGTGTGGCCCTTGCTCTAAGAGCACGTGCAGGCCTCGAGCCTGGGCAGCGAAAAGCTGGCGAACCAACCGGCGGTCGAGTCGCGTTCGCCTGAGGATTCTATGAACAGCTCACTTGTGCGCCGACGCGGATCAGAGGACGGTATCGCGCTGCCGCTCACGCTGATCATCATGTGCTTGATCACGTCGCTGACCGTCGCCTTCCTGGCCCTCACCTCGACGGAGCCCATCATCGCCAGCAACCAGATGCTGAACGTGCAGGCGCGGGCGATCGCCGAATCGGGCGTCGAGCGCGCGCTCTGGGCGCTGTCGAAAGGCGCGACGTCTCCGGGCACGCTCGGCACGCTGACCGACCCGCTGCCGGCGCCGCTGCCGGCGCTGTACGACGGCTCGACGTACGTGGCCATGGGCGTCGGCGGCTTCATCGTCACGGTCGCCCCCGGCGCCGCCTCGAACGAGCGCACGATCACCGCCGTCGGCTACGTGCCCAACAACGTCAACCCGATCGCGATCAAGAAAATCCAGACGACGGTGACCCGGGTGAAGTTCCTGGATCCGCCCTGCGCGGTGTGCGCGGGCGGCGAGCAGCCGCCGTTGACGAATACCGAGATCCAGGTCGGCGGCTCCGCGTCGATCACCGCCAGCCTCGCCAACGGCGCGGAGTATTGCGCCGGCGTCAACCCGACCGCGGCCGCGTACTCGCAGGGGTCGATCAACACGAACGGCCACCCGAGCATCACGGGCCCGGTGGGCGGATCGGACACGGCTCCGAACCAGCCGACCTCCAACTTCAGCAATTTCCTGTTCAGCGACAGCGACATCCTCACCCTGAAGTCGCTCGCGAAGGCGAACGGGACGTATTACCAGGGGGACCAGCACTGGAGCTCGCCGCCTCCGAACGGCATCATCTTCGTTGACACGCCCTCCGGCAACGCGCTGACGAACAGCTCGCCCAACAGCGACCTGATCACCGTGGACGTTCACGGTAACTGGGGCGCCGGCTGGAACGGCTGGATCGTGGTCGCGGGGTCCATTCATGTCAGCGGCAACGTCACGATGAACGGGCTGCTCTACGCGCAGAACGACGTGACGCTGCACGGCTCGGGCGGCGGCAGCATCACGGGCGCAGTGATCTCGACGAACCGCGTGGACACGGCCTCGACGAACGTCGATACGGACGACGTCGGCAACGCCCCGATCAGCTACAACTGCCCGTCCGTCCGCAACGGGGGCGGCACCGTCCCGCAGAACTGGTTCGTGAAGCCGGGAACGTACAGAGAGGTCCCGGGCTCCTGAGACTCGCGAGGATGTCAGGAGCTCAGACGACCGCGTCCCGCCGCAAGCGCGCGATCTCCGCCGGCTCGTAACCCGCTTCGCCGAGGATCTCGTCGGTGTGCTCACCGAGGGTCGGCGGCTCCCGCTCGATGCCGGGGCCGCCATGCGCCAGCCGGAACCCCGCGCCCACCAGGCGCATCGGCCCGTAGCGCGAGTCGATGGTCTGCAGCACGTCGCGGGATTCCAGCTGTGGGTGCCGCGTGATCTCCTCGATCTTCCAGACGGTGGCGCACGGGACGTCGGCGGCGGTGAGCCGCGCTTCCCAGGACTTCGGATCGTCCTTGGCCAGGGCGGTCTCGATCACCTCGCGCAGCGCGGCGTCGTTGTCCGTGCGCGCCCGCCAGTCCTTGAAGCGCGGGTCCTCGAGCGCGTCGGCGCGGCCGAGCGTGCGCATGAGGCTCGCGAATTGCTTTTCGGTCAGCACGGCGAGGACGAGGTAGCCGTCGCCGGCGCGGAAGCGGCTCGCCGTCGGCTTGCGGCTCACCGAGCCGTTGCCGATCTGCCGCTGCGGGATGCCCGCCACCGTGTACTCGGAGACCGGGCCCGGGATGAACGCCAGCGCGGCGTCCAGCATGGCGACGTCCACGAACTGGCCGCGGCCGGTGTGCGTGCGCTGGTAGAGCGCGCTCGACACCGCCAGCGCGGCCGTCATGCCGCCGATGGTGTCGCAGAGCGCGAACCCCGCGCGCATCGGCCCGCCCGCGGGCTCGCCGGTGATCGACATGATCCCGGACATCGCCTGCAGCTTGCCGTCGAAGGCCGCCGTCGTGCGCTCCGGGCCCGTGTGGCCGAAGCCGGAGACGGCGCAGTAGATGAGCCGCGGATTGATCGCGGCGAGCGTCTTGTAGCCGAGTCCCAGCCGGTCCATGACCCCGGGCCGGAAGTTCTCCCACACGACGTCGGCGCGGGTCGCCAGCCGCTTGACGACCTCGACCGCCGCCGGCTTACGCAGATCCAGCGTGATGCTGCGCTTGTTGGCGTTCACCGCGAGGAACGAGGACGCCATCTTGCGGTCCGCCCATTGCTTGCTGACGAGCAGGTGGCGCGACTCGTCGCCCTCGTGCGACTCGATCTTGACGACGTCGGCGCCGAGCAGCGCCAGCTGATAGGTTCCGTACGGGCCCGCGAGATAGCGGGTGAAGTCGAGGATCCGGACGCCCGCGAACGGCTTGCTCACTTGCTTGGCCCTCCCTGGGGGTGGCCTCCCTGGGGCTATGCCTCGTCGCGCTTCGTCTTCGCGATGGCCTTGATCTCGTCGAACTCGCGGCGCCGCTCGGCGATCTGCTCGGGCGTCATCCGGTCGAGGTTCGAGAAGTCGAGCTTCCACGAGGCGTCCTCCTGCCAGCGCAGCGGCGACTGGACCGTGGTGCGCGCCGCCGGCGCCGTCTCCAGCACGCGCAGCGCCAGCTCCAGCGTGAGCGCCTGCGACTCGACGTCGAACGGGCGTCCGGCGGAGTTGCCGAGCGGGAAGTCGCTGAAGAGGAAGCGCGGCACGCCGCAGTGCTCCACGATGTCCTTGGCGCAGCCCATGATGACGGTCGGGATGCCGTTGGCCTCGAGGTGCCGCGCGACCAGACTCACGGTCTGGTGACAGACGGGTCAGCTGGGGACGAGGAGCGCGACGTCGGCGCCGTCGTCCCGGCAGCGTCGCAGGAGCTCCGGCGCGTCCGTCTCCAGCGTCACCCGCTGGCTCCGGTTCGTCGGCGCGCCGTGGAACCGCGGGGTGAGCGCGCCGAGCCGCCCGGACTTCACGGCCTTCTGCAGCTGCGCGAGAGGCAGCCAGGTGTTCGGATCCTCGGCCTTCGTGTGGACGCGGTCGTAGCCGACGTGCGAGATGCGCAGATCGGGCACCGTGTCGCTGGCCTCGGAGTAGACCTTGTAGAATTTCGCGGCGGCGTTGTAGGGCGCGCCCGGTCCCTGGTCGCCCACGCCCGGCTGGTACGGCGCGGCGGTCGTGATCAGCGCCAGGCGCGACTGCGCCAGCGGCTCGAGCGGCGGCGTGAACGGCACCTCGGCGAAGTGGGCCCACCGATACGCGCCGTAGCCGAGCCTCAGGTAATAGTCGCGCGTACGCTGCATGTACGGGATCGGGACGTCGTGCTCGGGAGCGAACGCCATCGGGCTCTCCTCGCTACGCGGCATGGTACCTCAGCGCGCCAGGATCGGCGGGACCGGGCAGTCGAGCGCCGCCGCCACCGCGCGCAGCATCTCCGCCTCGACGACCGACACCGTCGCGTCCGCGATCACGGTCTCCACGCACGCCTCGAGCAGGCGGCCCTTCACGAACGGCGCGAGCGTGGCGAGCCGGCCGAGCGCCTCGCCCACCGTCGCGAACTCCATCGCCTCGCGCGGCAGCGGCGGCGCGTCCGGCAGGTCCAGCGCGCTCATGCCGCGGGCGAACGCCGCCGCGGTGTCGCCGCTGCCGGCGTGCGCCAGCAGCGAGAGCACGAGCCGCGCGTCGTCCGGCACCTCGCGAATGGAGCGGAAGCGCACGGGCACGTCGCGGCCGACCGTCGGCGCCAGGTGACGGCGCGCCAGCGTCAGCAGCACCGACTCCTCCAGCGTGATCCGGTGATCCGCCTCGACGAGCATCTGCAGCTGGCGCGCCAGCGTCTCGCGCGCGGCCGCGTCGAGGCTGCGCAGCGACGGCCCCGCGAGCGCCACCACGGGCAGCCGCGCCTGGACGGCCAGCCCGCGCGTCTGTCCCGCGAGCGCGTCGGCGCGGCGCGCGAGCGCGTCGGCCCCCGCCGCCTCCAGCAGCGCCAGCTGCTGCTTGCGCGCCAGCTCGTCGTCGCTCAACGCGAGCGCCAGCACCAGCGCGCCGGCACCCTCGGCATCGGCGACCGCCTCGTTCACCGCCGCCGGCAGGTTCTCGAGCACCGCGCTCGCGTACTGCACGTGGGACGGCGTCACGCGGCCGACCGAGTCCAGCACGCCCGCGACGCGGGCGGCGCGAGCGGCGGGCGCGGGCGCGGCGGCCAGCGGGGCGGCCGCCGCGGGCAGGGGCGCGGGCCGCGCCGTCGGCGCGACGGGCGCGACCGTCTCGGGCGGCTCGGCGGCGCGCGGGCGCCGCCGCTTGAGGTACTCGATCGGGTTGAAGCGGCGGTCGATCCGCGCGATGCGCTCGAGCAGCGGGGGATGGGTCGCGAACAGCGACTCGAACCACATGCTGACGCCGGTGGCGAAGAACATGTGGCTGAGCGTCTCGGCGCGGCGGTTGGCGACGAGCGAGCTGCCCGGCCCGGCGCTGATGGTCGCGAGCGCGCCCGCGATGCCCTCGGGGTTGCGCGTGAACTGCACCGAGGAGGCGTCGGCGAGGAACTCGCGCTGGCGCGACACCGCCGCCTTGATCAGCCGGCCGAAGAAGAGGCCGGCGTAGCCGATGATCAGCAGGGCGGCGCCGACGAACACGATGCCGCCGCCGCTGCGGCGGTCGTCGCCGCCGCTCCGCGCGCGGAGCAGGAAGTTGCCGACCTCGCCGATGAACAGGATGCCGGCGAGCACGCCGATCATCTGCACGCTGAGCCGCATGTCGCCGTTGAGGACGTGGCTGAACTCGTGCGCCACCACGCCCTGCAGCTCGTCGCGCGTCAGCGTGCGCGCGGTGCCCTCGGTGACGGCCACCACCGCCTCGTTGGGGCTGTAGCCCGCGGCGAAGGCGTTGATGCCGCGCTCGCCGCGCAGGACGTAGACGTGGGGCACCGAGACGCCGGAGGCGATGGCCATCTCGTCGACGACGTTCAGGAGCCGGCGCTCGTCGGCGTCGCGGGTGCCGCGCTCCACCCGCACGCCGCCGGCCAGCTGGGCCACCGCGTCGCCGCCGCCGCGCATCTGGAGCACGCCGACCAGCGTGCGGATGCCGATCACGGCCAGCGTCACCACGGTCAGGGTGACGTACAGCCCGGGCGACGGCGTGAAGAACCCGCGCGCGCCCACGTACAGGGCGAGCGGGACCACCAGGTTGACGGCGAGGACGACGCCGACGACGGCGAGCGCGAACAGCACGACGAGGAGCGAGGTGCTCCGCCGCGCCCGCGTCTGGTGCTCGAAGAACGTCACGGCCACGACGTCAGCTGAAGGAGACGCGCGGCGTCTTGCGCTCCTCGGGGCTCTCGGTCGATTGCAGCTGCTCCGCCTGCGTGAAGGCGAAGACGTTGGCGATGAAGTTCGCCGGGAACGTCTCGCGGCGGATGTTGTACTCCATGACGGAGTCGTTGTAGCCCTGGCGGGCGAACGCGATGCGGTTCTCGGTGCTCGTCAGCTCTTCCTGGATCGCCAGCATGTTCTCGTTCGCCTTGAGCTGCGGGTAGGCCTCGACCACCGCGAAGAGCCGGCCGAGCGCGCCCGCCAGCCCCGCCTCCGCCTGCGCGAGCCCGCGCATCGCCTCGGCGCCGCCCGGGGCGCCGGCCGCGCGCTGCGCGGCCTGCACGGCGCCCGAGCGCGCCGCGATGACGGCATCGAGCGTCTGGCGCTCGTGCGCCATGTAACCCTTGGCCGTCTCCACCAGGTTGGGAATGAGGTCGTAGCGGCGCTTGAGCTGGACGTCGATCTGCGAGAACGCGTTGCGGAACCGGTTGCGGAGCGTGACGAGCCCGTTGTACATCGCCATCACCCAGACGACCACGGCGACGACGACCGCGAGGAAGATCCACCCGCCGATGCCCATCGAGCGCCCTCCTTGTGTGGGAGCGTCCCCGTCGCCGACTCTAGCACGGGCGCCCGTTGTGCTACGATTCTCGCCGTGGTCGCGATCCGACGCTGCCCGCCAGTCCCCGCCGGCTCGAAGTCCGGCTGCGCTACCGCGCGTGGGCCGCGCTGAGGGTGGGCGCATGACGACGGCGCCGCGCAAGCGCATTCTCGTCGTGGACGACGAGCCGCTGATCATCGAGGTGCTCAGCGAGCATTTCAAGCCCACCTACGACATCGAGACGGCGCTGAACGGCACCGACGCGCTCACGGCCGTGCTGCGCGGGCGCCCCGACGTCGTCCTGCTCGACATCAACATGCCGCGGATGAACGGTGTCGAGGTGCTCAAGGACATCAAGAAGATCGACGAGAGCATTCCCGTGATCATGGTCACCGCCAACGAGCAGATCGCGCTCGCCGCCGACGCGCTCAAAACGGGCGCCTTCGGCTACGTGCCCAAGCCGTTCGACTTCCGCTACCTCGATCACATGATCGCGGCGATCTTCGATCGTCCGCGGCCAGCACGCTGAGCACCGCCAGCGGCCAGCCCGGGGTGATGGACCTCTTCGAGTCGTGTCGCGAGCGAGCGCGCGTGCAGGCGCGCCGCGGCCGATTCGCGGACGCCGCCGCCGCGCTCCGCGAGGCGATCGTCGCGCGGCCCGACGACCTCACGGCTCGACTCGATCTCGTCGTCGCCCTCCGCCGCCTGCGCCGCGCCGCCGACGCCGAGACCGAGGTGCGCGCGGCGGTGGCGCTGGCGCCGGGCGCCGTCTCCGCGCGCGAGGCGCTCGGCAGCGTGCTCTTCGAGCAGGGCCGCGACCGCGAGGCGGCCGAGGCTTTTCGCGAGGTGCTGCGCGCGCGCCCCGACCACGCGCGCGCCGGCCTCAACCTCGCCTGGGCGCTCGAGCGCCTGCAAGATTGGGAGGGCGCCGAGGCGGCCACGCGCGCCGCCCTGGCGCGGCGCCCCGACGATCCGCTCGCGCGCGAGACGCTGGCGCGCGTGCTGCGCCGGCAGCGGCGCCCCGTCGCCGCCGCCGACACGCTTCGCGCGGCCGCCGCGCAGGCGCCGGGCCGCGTGGCGCTGGCGCTCGGGGCGGCGCTCCTCGACCAGGGACAGTTCAACGATGCGGCGGCGGCGTTTCGCGAGGCGATCGGCGCCGCGCCCGCCGACGCGCGCGCGTACCAGGGGCTCGCCGTCGCGCTCGAGCGCGCCGGCCGGCTCGCCGACGCATCGGCCGCCTACCGCGAGGCCGCACGCCGTCGCCCGGGCGACGCGCGCGTGCTCGTCGCCCTCGGCCGCAACCTTCGCCGCCGCCGCCACTACGGCGAGGCCGCGCACGCGCTGCGCGACGCGCTGCGCGTGGCGCCCGACGACGCGCGCGCCTGGTATCACCTCGGCGTGACCCTCGAGCGCCAGGGACGGTACGACGAGGGGCTGGCCGCGCTGCGCGAGGCGCTGCGCCGGCGCCCGACGTTCGTGGCCGCGTACGTGGCGCTCGCGGGCGGGCTGCGACGGCGGGGACGCTGGACCGAGGAGGCCGAGGTCTACGAGCAGGCGCTGCGCCTGCGACCCGGCGACGTCGACCTCCACGCCGGGCGCGGGCTCGCGCTCGGCGCGCTCGGGCGCTACGCGGAGGCGGAGGCGGAGCTGCGGCGCGCCCTCGCCGGGCGTCCCGACGACGGCGACCTGCTCTACGAGCTCGGCGTCGCGCTCGGACGCCAGGGCCGCCACACCGACGCGGAGGCCGTGCTGCGTGAGGCCGTGCGCGTCGATCCGACCAGCGTCCGCGCGCGCGCCAATTTCGCGCTCGGCCTCGGCCGCCAGGGGCGCCACGCGGAGGCGGAGGCGGCGTACCGCGAGGCGCTCGCCGTCGCCGACCATCCCGCGCTCCATCGCGGGCTCGGCGTGTCGCTGTACTGGCAGGGGCGCGCCGCGGAGGCGGAGGCCGCGTTCATCTGCGCGATCCGTCTGAAGCCCGACTACGTGCGCGCGCACTGCGACCTGGGTGAGATGTGCGCGGAGCAGGGACGGCTCGAGGACGCCGAGCGCGCGTACCGCGAGGCGATCCGCCTCAAGCCCGACTCGCTGACGGCGCGCGCGGCCCTGCCCGGCGTGCTGCTGGCGGGCGGGCGCTACGCGGAGGCGGAGACGGCGGCGCGCGCCGCAATCGCGCTCAACTTCGAGGTGGCGCGCGCGCACTTCGATCTGTGGCAGGCGCTCGAGGGCCGGCGAGACTGGGCCGGGCTCGCGGAGGCGACCGCCGAGTTCCTCGCCAGGCTCCCCGAGCATCCCGACGCGCGGGCGCGCCTGGCCCGCGCCCGGGCCGAGCTGGCGCGGCTCAGCGCGGCGCCGGCGCCGCGCTCGCGGCCGGCACGCTGAGGAGCCGGCCGAACTCCTCGAGCTCGCGCCGCGGCGTTCCGGCGCGCTGCCGCAGGGCCTCGAGCACGGCGCCGGGATTGTCGTTGATCGCGCGGGTCGTCTTCTCGAACACCCGCACGAGGCGCGAGGCTTCCTTCTCCGCCTTGGCGGCGGCGATCGAGCCCGCGAGCGCGCTGGCGGCGGACAGCACGCGGCTGTCGAGCTTGACGAAGGCGCCCACGGTCGGCGCGATGAGGTTCCTGCCGTCGGGCCCGGAGGTCACCTTCCAGTCGATCGTCACCACGGCCTGGCCGCGGATGTTCGGCAGGATCGCCTGGTGATACTCGCCCTTGGCGTACATCACGCGCAGCCCCGGCGCGCCGTAGACGACCTCCAGCGCGCCCACCGCGCCCCAGCCGTCGTCGAGCATGAGCCCGCCGGGTGTCCGCCAGATCCGGTAGCGCGCGACCCTGAGCGTCTGCGTCACGTGGGTGGCGAACTCCGGGTGCTCGAGGAGGTACTCGAAGACCTCGCGCCGCGCGACGAACGACTCGCCCTGCACGCGCGTGGAGAGGGAGGCCTGATCGATGACGGGCGCGAGGCGGGCGCGGATGGCGGGGGGAACGTCGGCGGGCAGCGCCGGTGCCAGGCGTCCGGCTGACGCCGGGCCGGCGAGCGTCGCGAGCGTCGCGACGCCGACGGCAGCGATGAGACGGCGAAACCGCTGCACGACCTGGCGATTATCGCACGACACTTGACGACGGACCGCGCCCTCCGTACCCTCGGGCCACTCGGCCGAGCCCGACCGTCGGGCCCCCGTCGCGGGGGCGCAGGAGCGGGGATGCTGCTGCAGTACCTGTACGCCGTCGTCGAAGGTCTGCCGCACGGCTGGCAGCCACCGCCCCCCGTGGTCGGCGAGCGCGTCGAGCGGCGCGCGCTCACCGGCCTCGTGATCCTGTCCAGCGCCACCCCGGTCGTTCCGCCGGCGAGCCCCACCACGCTCGCCCTCCATCACGACGTGGTCGCCTCCGCGCTCGACGCCGACGGGCTCGTGCCCTTCCGGTACGGCACCGCGCTGCTCGCCGCCGACGTCGACGGCTGGCTCACGCGCGAGCGGTCCGCGCTGGACGGCGCGCTCGCGAGCGTCCGCGGCTGCGTGGAGATGAGCGTCAAGCTGCTGCGGCTCGACACCGCCCCCGCCGCGGCGGCGCCGGTGGACGCGACGCGCGACGCCGCCGACGAGCGGCGCCTGCGCGAGCTCGCCGACCAGATCGTCGAGCGCGCGGCGCTCGCGCAGTGGCGGTACCGGCCCGCGGGCACCGCGGGCAACGTGGTGGCGTCGGTGGCGTTCCTGCTGCCGCGCGGCGAGCTGGCCGACTTCCTGGCGCGCATCGCGCCGGTGGCCTCGCGCGCGGTCGGCGTGGCCGTGGTGCCGACGGGACCGTGGCCCGCGTACTCCTTCGTCCCCACGTTCGACCGTCCGCCGCTCGCGACGGCCGCGCCCCCGCCGATCGATCGCGCCGCCGACCGGCGCGCGGGGTAGAGGCGCCCGTTTGCAGACGCCGGGGGGGTCGGCTACTCTTGCCGCCACTTCCCGGAGGACAGCATGGCGAGGCTCGCGGTGGCCGCGGTGGACGCGATGATGGCCGAGCGGCCCGACAGCACGCTCGAGGCCGCCCTCGACGTCTTCGAGGTGTTCGCCAGCGGCTCGCTCACGGACGAGGTGTATATCCTGGAGGACGTCGCCGGTAAGCGCATCGCAATCGCGCCGACGGCGGTCCGGGACAAATATCGGCGGGGGTGACCCATGGCCATTATCGTCGTCTCCACCCAGATGGGCGCGGGCGGTCCGGAGATCGGCATGGCGCTCGGCCAGAAGTGCGGCTTTCGGTACGTCGACCAGGAGCTCCTGCAGGACGCCGGACGCCGGTACGGCCTCGCCGAGGAGCGCCTGTCGCACCTGGACGAGTCCAAGCCGACGATCTTCGAGCGCTTCGACGCCGAGACGCGCCACCACATCACCGTGCTCCAGACGACGCTGCTGGAGCTGGCCGAGCTGGACAACGCGATCTTCATGCGCGGCGGCGGCCAGTGGCTGCTGCGCGGTGTGCCCCACGTGCTGCGGGTGCGCCTCATCGCGCCGTTCGAGCACCGGGTGAAGCAGTGGATCCGGCGCTGGGCGGCCGTCAGGGGCGAGACGCCCAGCCAGCGCGCGGCGGCCGACCTGGTACGCCGTGACGACACCGAAAAGGCGGGCCGGATGCGCTACCTGTACGAGGTGGACATCAACGACCCCATGCTCTACGAGCTGATCATCAACACCGAGCGGGTCACCCACGACGCCGCCGTCGAGATGATCCACACCGTCGTGCGCCGTCCCGAGATGGCGACGACGGAGGCCGGCCGCCGGCTCGTCGCCTCGCGCGCCCTCGCCTCACGCGTGCAAGTGGCGCTGGCGACCAACCCCGAGACGCGCCGCTATCGCATCACGGTGGAGGCGCAGGACGGCGTCGTCACGCTCGAGGGCACCGCCGCGCTCGACCGCGCCGTCGAGGTCGCGCGCGCGGTTCCGGGCGTCAAAGATGTCCGGACGCAGCAGCTCGAGATACCGCCGATTCCTCCGTTTGTGGCCTAGCGCAAAAGAGATGGGGGGCCCCGAAATGGCCCCCCATACCCCCCAAGTCCGCTACTGCCGTTCCGGCGCTACTACGGTTCGGGCGCTGCTGCTAATCCCCGACTGACCGTCCGCTACTACCGTTCCGTCGCTACGGCCGTTCCCGGCGCTGCTATCGTTCCGGCTTTACTTCGGGCGGGTCTCGGCGCTGGGGCCGGTGTCGGGGGCTTCGGCGACCTTGAGCTCGACGGTCTTTTTCTCGCGGCGCCGGACGAGGTCGACCTTCACCTTGCGGCCGACCTCGGCTTCGGACGACATCCGCTGCAGGTGGTGGTAGTCCTCGACGGGCGCGCCGTCGAAGCTCACGATGACGTCGTTCTGCGCGAGCCCGGCCGTCTCCGCGGGACTGCCCGGGTAGACGCGCGCGACGATGGCGCCCCTGGTGTCCGACAGCCCCATCGCCTGCGCGAGCTCGGCCGACATCGGCTGGAGCGCGACGCCGATCCAGCCGCGCTGCACGCGCCCGCGGTCGATCAGCTGCGCGGTGACGCGCTTGACCATGTTGGCGGGGATCGCGAAGCCGATGCCCTGGCCGGTGGCGACGATGGCGGTGTTGATCCCGATCACCTCGCCGCGCAGGTTCACGAGCGGGCCGCCCGAGTTGCCCGGGTTGATCGACGCGTCGGTCTGGATGAAGTTCTCGTAGGTCGCGATGCCCACGTCGGCGCGTCCCGTCGCGCTCACGACGCCGACGGTGACCGTCTGGTCGAGCCCGAACGGATTGCCGATCGCGATCGCCCACTCTCCGACGCGCAGCGCGTCGGAGTTGCCCAGCGTGGCCACCCGCACGTCGGCGGGGGCGTCGAACTTGATGATCGCGATGTCGGTCTTGGAGTCCGAGCCCACGATGCGGCCGCGGAACTCCTGCTTGTCGGCCAGGCGCACGGTCACCGCGTCGGCGCCCTTCACGACGTGGAAGTTGGTCAGCACGTAGCCCCGCCTGTCCACGATGACGCCGGAGCCGAGGCCGGGCGTCTGGAACTCCTCGCGCCGGCCGGGGCCGCTGCGGCCAAAGAACTGGTCGAAAAAGTCCTTGAAGAACGGGTCGTCGGCCTTGGGGCCGGGGATCATCGGGGGCCGCCGGCCGCGCATGACTTGCAGCGTGCCGATATGCACGACGGCGGGCCGGACGCGCTCGGCCACGCTCACGAACGCCGCCTGGAGCGCGTCCGCGGTGGCGATCGGGGCCGGCGCCGCAGCCTTGCCCGCGTCGCCCAACCGAGTGAGCCCGGCATAGAGGGCGAAACTCGCGCCCGCAAAGGCGAAAAGAATCGAAGCGGCCAGCGCGGCACGGACGGTCTGCGGCGTCATCGTTTTTTTCCTCAAACCTTGCAAAACCTATGAAAAAATCTACCTTTTTCCTTGACGCCCGTTGAGCGAAAAAGGGAAAATGTCGTATTGGACGCCAACTGTCCAAGCGAATCCGTGAAGCGATTGTCACGCAAATCCATCAGCCTCGCTCTCGTTGTGTGTCTCCTGGCACCCACGCTCGCCGTCGCACAGCCCGCGCCCGGGGCTCCGCCGCCGGGGGTGCCCCAGACGCCGCCGACACCCCAGACGCCGCGCACGCCGGGCGCCTTCGCGCCGCTCGCCCCCGGCCGCGGCGACCTGTACCTCGGCCAGCAGGCGCGCAGCATCGCCGGGCCGGATTATCGCCTCGGTCCGGGCGATGTGCTCGACGTGCAGATCGTCGGCCGGCTCGACGTCACTCGCGTGCAGATCGTCGTCGATCCGGAGGGCGCGATCGCGCTGCCGCCGCTCGGCACGATCAGGGTGGCGCGGCTGACGCTTCTCGAGGCGAATCGCACGATCACCGCGCGCGCGCGCGCGATCTTCCGCTACGCGGACGTGAGCATCGCCGTGATCTCGCCGCGCTCGTTCGAGGTCGTCGTCTCGGGCGAGGTGGAGCGGCCCGGCACGCTGCAGGTGCTCGCCACCCAGCGGCTGCACGAGGTGATCCTCACCACGGGCGGCATCACGCCGCGCGGCAGCGCGCGCCACGTGCTGGTCGCGCGCGACGGCCGCTCGACGGAGATCGACCTCCTGCTCTTCGAGCTCAAGGGCGACATCACGCAGAACCCGTTCGTCCAGGAAGGCATGCGTATCAACGTGCCGCCGCGCGTGGCCCCCGTCACCCTCACCGGCGCCGTGCGCCGCCCCGGCGAGTACGAGCTCGGGCCCGGCGGCTCGCTGCGCGAGCTGCTCGAGCTGACGGGCGGCGTCACCGTCGCCGGCGCGGGCTCCGACGCGCGCCTCACGCGTGTCGGCGCCGACGGACGCAAGGAAACGACGTCGCTCGACCTGCGCACCGTGAGCGCCGCCGCCGACGTTCCGCTGCGGGCCGGCGACACGCTCTACGTGCCGCCCCTCACGAGCATCCAGGACGTGGTCGAGGTGCGCGGCGCCTTCAACGGCTCCGTCGAGAGCGGCAAGACGCAGACGCAGGGCAAGCCGACGATCGTCCAGCGCTTCGAGCTGGCCCGCGGCGAGCGGGTGCGTGACGTCGTGGTGAAGGCCGGCGGCGTCGCCGCCTTCGCGGATCTGCGATTGGCCTTCGTGGACCGCTCGGACGCCGGGCCCGCGCAGCGCATCCCCGTCGACCTGCACCGGCTCCTCGTCGAGAAAGACGAGACGCAGAACATCCCGATCCAGAACGGCGACGTCGTGGTGCTGCCGGTGTTCGAGGACAAGGTCTACGTCGTGGGCGAGGTGAAGACCCCGGGCGCGCAGGACTTCCGGCCCGACCTCACGCCGCGCGAGTATCTCGCGGCGGCCGGTGGCCCGAGCGCGCGCGCGAAGGTCAAGGCCGCCACGGTGACCTTCCGCAACGGCCGCACCTACGCGATGGCGGAGGCACCGCCGCTCGAGCCGGGCGCGGTGATGACGGTGCCCGAGGTCGCGGTGAAGTGGTGGCAGGACTACGTCACCATCGCCACGCTCGTCGCGAGCCTGGTCACCGCCTACACGGGGATCTTCGTCCTGTTCAACGGCCCACTCACGAACGGGAACAAGTAGGCCATGTACGAAGCCTACTGGGAGCTGAGCGAGCCGCCCTTCGACAACTCCCCGAACCCGAAGTTCTTCTATCTGTCGCCGGAGCACGAGGAGGCACTCGTCCGCCTCGTGTACACCGTGCGCCACCGGAAGGGCTGCGGGATGCTCACCGGCGAGTACGGCTGCGGCAAGACCACGCTCTCGCGCGCGCTGATCCAGCGGCTGGAGGCCGAGCGCTACGAGATCGGCCTGCTGACCAACCCGAGCTGGAACGCCACCGACTTCCTGCGCGAGGCGCTCTACCAGCTGGGCGTCGAGTCGAAGGAGAAGAGCAAGTCCGAGCTGCTCCACCTGCTCAACGACGTCTTCTTCCGCAACTACCGCGACGGGCGCGACACCGTCATCATCGTGGACGAGGCGCAGCTCATCGCGGACGACGGCGTCTTCGAGGAAGTCCGCCTGCTGATGAACTTCCAGACGGACGACCGCTTCCTGGTCACGCTGCTCCTCATCGGCTCGCCCGAGCTGCGCGAGCGCGTGCGGCGGCTCAAGCACCTCGACCAGCGCATCACGATCCGGTACCACCTCAACACGCTGGACTACACGCACACGGCCGCCTATGTGTCGCATCGGCTGAAGATGGCCAACCGCGCCACGCCGATCTTCACCGAAGAGGCGATCAAGCTGATCTTCGACTTCACGCGCGGCACGCCGCGCGAGATCAACAACCTCTGCGACGTCGCGCTGCTCGTCGGCTACACCAAGCGCGTGAAGGAGGTCGGCGAAAAGATCGTGGCCGAGGTCATCAAGGACATGGTCGGGGTCGCCTGATGGTGCGGATGAGCGACCTGGTGCGCGGGATCGTGCGGGAGTCGCCGCCCGCGCCGCCGCCCGAGCGGCCGGCTCCGCCGGAGCGGTCGGCCGAGCCGCCGCACGTGACGCCCACGCGCCGCATGTCGCTCGCCTCGCTCGGCACCGAGCCCATCGAGCGGCGCGAGCCCGTTCCGCCGCCGGAGCCGCGCATCCCCGAGGCGCCGGCCGAGCGCCCGGAGCCGCTCTTCGCCGAGATCCAGGAGTTCCTCGTCGAGGTCCACGGGCTGCTGCGGGGCGGCGGCGGCTTCCCGTGGGCGCGGCTGCAGGCCCTGGTGGATCGCGCCATCACCGCGCTCGCGCGCTCGGCCGATCTCTTCTGGGTCGCCAACAATCCCGCCGCGCCGCCCGCGGTCGACTACATCGCGTTCCACCAGGCGCGCGTGTGCGTGCTGGCCCTGCGCATCGGCGGCGGCGTCGGGTACGACCGCGTGCGGCTCACCGCGCTCGGCCAGGCCGCCGCGCTGTTCGACGTCGCCCTCTGGCAGATGCCGGACTCGATCCTGCGCCGCGTCGACGCGCTCTCCGGCGAGGAGCTGGCCCTGTGGCGCTCGCACCCGCGGCAGTCCGCCGAGATCGTGCGCCGCTGGGGCCCGCCCGACGAGCACATCGTGCAGACGATCCTCGAGCACCACGAGCGCGAGCAGGGCCAGGGCTTCCCGCAGGCGCTGCAGGGCCCCACCATCGACCCGGATGCGAAGATCGTCGCCCTCGTCGACACGTACACCGCGCTCACGGTGCCGCCCGCGTCGCGGTCGCGGCTGCGGCCCCACGAGGCGATCCGCGAGATCGTGAAGACGCGCAACGACCAGTTCCCGTCGGCGCTGATCAAGGCGCTCCTCTCCGAGATCTCGGTGTTCCCGCCCGGCACCGTCGTCCGCCTGAACACCGACGAGGTCGGGCGCGTGACCGCCGTCAACCGCAACCATCCGCTGCGGCCGAAAGTGGAGATCTTCGCCGACGGCAAGGGCCAGCGCCTGGCCGTCGCGAAGATGCTCGACCTCTCCGAGGCGCCGTTCCTGTACATCACCGGCCCCGTCGGCGAGGGCGGACGGTGAGGGCCTAGGCATGGCGCAGTACGAGATGAACCTCCGGGACTACTGGCTGATCGTCCGCCGCCGGCGGATGATCATCATCGTCTGCACGGTCCTGGTGGCGGGGTCCAGCTTCTGGTTCGCCCGGCAGAAGGTGCCGCAGTACACGGCGACGGCCGCGGTGAAGTTCGAGCAGTCCACCACGCTGTCCGGTCTGCTCGTCGAGGTCCTCGCCGTCAACGGCTCGGACAACATCGAGACGCAGGTCTCGTTGATCAAGAGCTATCCCGTGCTCGAAGAAGTCGCGCGGCGGATGGGCAAGCTGCCGCAGACGACGACCGGCGAGGCCGTCCGCGAGTCGCGCTCCTACCAGGCGACGCTCGACAACCTCGGGGGCAAGGTCAAGGCCAGCCGCGTGCCGAGCACGAGCATCATCGAGATCGCCGTCACCTCCCCGAATCCGCGGGAGGCCAAGGAGCTCGCCAACACCGTGGCCGGGGTCTACCGCGACTACAACAAGGCCAACCGCAACTCGCGGGTGACCGAGGCGCGCAAGTTCATCGAGGCTCAGCTGCGCGAGGTCGAGGGGCGCGTGAAGCGGGCCGAGGAGGAAGTCTGGGCGTTCCGCGACGCTAACCGCATCATCGCGCCCGGGGCCGAGTCCACCGTGCTGCTCTCGCTCTTCACCCAGGTGCGCGGCGACATCGAGCGGACGCGCCAGCAGCGGATCGAGCTGGAGGGCATGCAGGCGCGCCTGGCCCGCAACAGCGCCGCCGCGCACGACGACCGCATCTACGTCGACTCGACCAACCCGAATCTCGCGAAGCTGGCCTCGACGCAGAGCGAGCTGATGCTCGAGCGCACCAACCTCGCCCTGGAGGTGACCGACCGCCACCCGCGGCTGCAGGCCATCGACGACCGGCTGCGCGAGGTGCGCGCGGAGATGCGCCGCGAGGTGGCCGCCCAGGTGGCCGCGCTGCGCACCCGCGAGGAGATCCTCAACCGCCAGATGGGCGATCTGCTCGCGAAGAACCGTGAGGTGCCGGCCACCGAGCTGTCGCTCCAGCGGCTGCAGCGCGACGCCAAGGTGAACGACGATCTGCTGACGCTGCTCAAGACGCGTCACCAGGAGGCGCTCATCAAGGAGTCGGAGGGCATCGAGGAGGTCTCGATCGTGCGGCCCGCCGCCGACCCCACCGCGCCCACGGGCCCGGAGACGTTCAACACCATGCTGGTGGGCGGGCTCCTCGGCCTCATGCTCGGGCTCGTGCTGGCCTTCGTGCAGGAGACGCTCGACACCTCCATCGGGACGATCGAGGACGTCGAGTCGTACCTCGGCGTGCGCGTGCTCGGCATCATTCCGCACATCGACCCGCACGAGACGATGCAGCGCCTCATCGAGCGCCGGCCCGGACTCGCCCAGGTGGAGCCGGACGCGCTCCAGAGTCACGCGCTGCTGATCACCCACTTCGATCCGAAGTCGCCCGTGGCCGAGGCCTACCGCACGCTGCGCACGAACATCCAGTTCGAGCGCATGGAGCGCGGCGGCAAGGTGCTCGTCGTCACCAGCCCCACGCTGCAGGAGGGCAAGACGACCACCATCGTCAACCTCGCGCTGACGATGGCGCAGAACGGCCAGAAGACGCTGCTCGTCGGCGGCAACATGCGGCGGCCGTCGATCCATCGCTTCTTCGGCATCGAGCGCGAGCCCGGCCTGTCGGACATCCTCGTCGGCAACGCGCAGTGGCGCGACTGCGTGCGCGGCGTCGCCGACATCCTCATGGGGCGTTTCGAGATGGAAGACGTCATGTCCGCGCCCGGCCTCGACAACCTCCACATCATCGAGGCGGGGCCCATCCCGGCCAACCCATCGGAGCTCCTCTCCACGTCGGCCATGACCGAGTTCCTCCGCGCGGTCGCCGCCGAGTACGACATCGTGCTCATCGACACGCCGCCGATCCTGCCCGTGACCGACTCCGCCATCGTGGCCGGCAAGGCCGACGGCGTGCTGCTCGTCTACCAGGCCGGTAAGGTCGGCCGCCTCGTGCTCAAGCGCGCCAAGGCGCACCTCGAGAGCGCGCGCGCCCAGGTCTGGGGCGTCGTCCTCAACGATCTGCAGACCGAGGTCTCGGGCTACACGTACACGCACTACTACACGCACTACTACGGCGAGGAAACGCCGGGCGAGCCGCCGCGCGGCGGCGGCGGGCGCGTGCAGCGCGCGGTCGACCGCGCGCGCGGGTGGTTCGGACGCGGCCGCGGCGCCGCCGCGGCCGGCGACGCCGCCGCCAGCGACGCCGCGGCCAGCGACGCCGCCGACGACGCGGGGCTCGCGGTCGCCACGCTGCCGCCGTCGACGAGGGCCGCCCGGCGCGAAGCGGGCGGCCGGGGCCGTTCCCGGAACCTGATCATCATCCTCGCCGCGGTGCTGAGCGCGGTCGGCGCGCTGGCCGCCGTCGTCGTGTGGCGCTTCGGCGGGCTCGACGGCGTGAACCCGCGCGAGCTGCTGCGCCAGCGACTGAGCCCGTCGGCGACGCCGTCGGCGCCGCCGCGTCCCGGCGCGCCGTCCTCGACAGTGACGCCGACGCCGCCCTCGCGCCCGGCGCCGTCGCCGGCGGCCACGCCGCCCGCGCCCACGCCGCCCGAGGCCATGCCGCCCGCACCGCCCGCGCCCGCCACCGTCACGCCGCCCCCGGCGGCGCCGGCGCCGGCGAGCCCGCCCCCCGCGGCGAAGCCATCGACGGCGATCACGCCGCCGCCGCCCGCCGCGCCCCTGGCCCCGGCGACACCGCCCGCGCCTGCAGTGCCGTCGGCGGTTGCGACGTCCGCGCTCACGTCGCCGCCGGCGCCCGTCGCCTCCGCGCTCGCGGCGCCCCCTCGCGCCTCCACGCCCGCGGCGCGCTTCGCGATCGAGTTCGGACCGTTCTTCTCGGCGTCGGAGGCCGAGAAGCTCGAGCGGCGCCTGACCGAGGCGGGCTATCCGACGGTGCGCTCGCGCCAGCCGACGGGGAGCGCCGTCTATGCGGTGCTGATCGAGCGCGTGCCCACGGCGCACGAGGGCAAGACGGTCGCCGCCGCGCTCCGCGAGCAGGGACTCGGCGAGGCCGTCGTCGTGAGCACCGACCCGCTCGTGCTGCGCGTCGGCGCGCCGCTGCCGCTGCGCGGCGCCGTCGAGCTGGCCGAGCGCGTCCGCGCCGCCGGCCACCAGGTCCGCGTGGCCGCGCAGCCCGGCGAGGCGTCCGCGTTGGTCGTCCGCCACGGCGCCTTCCCGTCCCGCGACGAGGCCGAGGCCAAGCGCAGGGAGCTCGGGCAGCTCGACCTGCCGGCACACCAGGTCGTCCAGGTCCGGTAAGCCATGTCACAGTACGGCCGGGCCGCAGCTCCGCCGGCCGCCGGCAGCATCTTCGTCTTCGGGGTGGTGGCGGTCGTCGGCGCCTTCACCGTCGCGCAGGGCCTGACGAACGTCTCGTTCACCTACACCATGGGCGCCGTCGCCGCGCTCATCCTGTTCGCGCTCGCCTTCGTGCGCACCGACTTCGGGATCTACGTCGTCATCTTCTCGATGCTGCTGTCGCCGCAGTTCGGCAGCAAGGGCGCCGGCGTCGGCGCCGGCCGCGGCGTGACCTTCCGCACCGAGGACTTCGTCCTCCTCGTCATCGGGCTGTCGTGGCTGGCGAAGACGGCCGTGAACAAGGAGCTGAACCTCATCGCGCGGACGCCGCTGAACTGGCCGATCCTCACCTACATCGCGGTCAACCTCGCCGCCACCATGCTCGGTTACATGACGGGCACGATCTCCTCGTGGTCCGGCTACTTCTACGTCCTCAAGTACGTCGAGTACTTCGTCATCTACTACATGGCCGTGAACAACCTGCGCGACCGCGAGCACGCCTGGCGGCTGATCGGCGCCGCCTTCATCACGGCGGCCATCGTGAGCGTGATCGGGCTGGCGCAGGTGCCCTCGGGCGAGCGCGTGTCCGCGCCGTTCGAGGGCGAGATCGGCGAGCCCAACACCTTCGGCGGCTACCTGCTCTTCATGATGGCCATCGCCGCCGGCGTCGCGTTCGAGACCGAGAGCCTGCGCCGCCGCGCGCAGTGCCTGATCCTGCTCGGGCTCATGGCCGTGCCGTTCTTCTTCACGCTCTCGCGCGCCTCGTACCTCGGCCTGATCCCCGCGTTTTTGGTGATCGCGCGCTACACCACGCGGCGCCGCTTCGTGGTGGGGCTGATCCTGTTCGGGCTGGTGCTCTCGCCCGCGCTGATCTTCGTGGCGCCGAAGGCCGTGAAGGATCGCGTGACCTATACCTTCAAGGAGGAAAAGGGCTCGGACACGGTGCGGGTCGGGAAGGTCGCGTTCGACCCGTCCACCTCCGCCCGCCTCATCTCCTTCAAGTCCGCGCTCGACGGGTTCGCCCGGCGGCCGATCTTCGGCTGGGGCGTGACGGGCTTCGGCTTCATGGACGCGCAGTACGCGCGGGTCCTCGCGGAGACGGGCCTCGTCGGCCTCGCCGCCTTCCTCTGGCTCATGTGGGCGGTGGGCCGGCACGCGCTCGACGTCTACGCGACGCGCGGCGATCCCGAAGAGCGCGGTCTCGTCCTCGGATTTCTGGCGGGCTTCGCCGGGCTCCTGGTCCACGGCTTCGGTTCCAACACGTTCATCATCGTGCGCATCATGGAGCCGTTCTGGCTCATCACGGGCATCGTCATGATGATCCCGACCCTCGAGGCGAAGGAGCGCGCGGTGGCGGCGGCGGCCGTGGCCCAGAAGGCGGCCGCCGCGGCGCCGAAGAAGGAGCGGGCCGGAGCCCGGCCGTGATCGGGCGTAACGTCTCGGCTCTCGTCGCCGCCCAGGTCGCGACGAAGGCCATCAACCTCCTCGTCTCGGTCGCGCTCGTGCGCTGGCTCGGCGTCCACGAGCTGGGCCGTTACGCCTACGTCCTCGCCTTCTGCTTCCCGTTCGGCGCGCTCGCGGACTTCGGCCTCGCGACCCTCGCCATCCGCGACGCGAGCCGGGCGCCGGCCCAGACGCCGCGCGTGATCGCCGTCGTCCGGCGCGCCGCGCTGACGCTGGCGGTGGCGTCGTCGGCGGCGATGGTGGGCCTGGCGCTGCTCCTCGGCCACGACGCCGCCATCGTCGCCGCCATCGGCATCGGCGGGCTCGCGTCGGTCGTCTCCGCGCGCACCATGCCCTCGCTCGTGCTCCTGACCGCGCGCGAGCGGATGGGCCGGCTGTCGCTGCACCGGGTGACGGGCTCGGTGCTCTCGTCCGCGATCACCGTCGGCGTGCTCGCCGCGGGCGGCGGCGTCGTCGCGCTGCTCGCGGGCTCGCTCGCCGCCGGCACGCTGATGTGGCTGGTCGCGCGCGCGCTGGCCGGCTCCGCGGGACCGGCGCCCGCCGTGCCCGCCGGCGCCGGCGTCGCCCTGCTGCGTCGCGCGGTGCCGTTCGGGCTCCTCATGGCGGGCTTCGCGCTCTACTACCGGGTCGACATGGTGATGCTCGAGTGGCTGGCGGCCCCCGGCGAGCTCGGACGCTACGCCGCCGCCTATCGCTTCCTCGACGCCGTCATCGCGCTCGCGGCGTCGCTGGGCGGGCCGCTCTTCCCGCGCCTGTCGAGCGTGGCCATCTCCGCGCCCGGCGAGGCGCGGCGGCTGCTCGAGGCGGGCTGGCGGCCGCTGCTCGCGCTCGGGCTGCCGCTCACGGTCGGCACCGTGGCCGTCGCGGGCGACCTCGTGGCGCTCCTGTTCGGACCGGAGTTCGCCGGCGCCGCGCCGCTCCTGCGCCTGCTGATCCTCGGCACGCTGCCGCTCTTCTGGGTGAACGTCGCCAACCACGCGCTCGTCGCCGGCGACCGCGTGTGGGCGCTCGTCGGCGTGTACGCGTTCAGCGCGCTCGTCAACGTCGGCGGCAACGTGCTCCTCGTTCCGCGCTGGGGCGCGGCCGGCTCGGCGGTGGCCACCGTCGCGTGCGAGTGGCTGAACCTGGTCCTGGTCGTGCGCCTGCTACGTGGCGCCTTCGGTGTGACGGTGTCGGCGGCGGGCCTCTGGCGCTACGCGGCGGCCACGGGCGGGATGCTGGCCGCGCTCTGGCTCGCGCATCCACTCGGCGTGCTGCCGGCGATCGTGCTGGCGGCCGCGGTCTACGCGGCCACGCTGTGGGCGCTCGGCTACACGCGCAGCGCCGACCACCTCGTGGTCAAGCGGCTCCTGGCCGAGTGAGCACGCTGACGCGCCGTCTCAAAGATCGCTACCTCACGGGCCATCACCGCCGCGTGCGGGGCAGCTCCGACCATCCCACGCGTCACGCGCGGCTGATGCTCGAGGAGGCCGCGCGGCGGCGGCCGGGCGGCGGGCTGCTCTGCGACGTGGGGGCCGGCGCCGAGGCGGCGGTCGCGTCGGCGGCGTGGCCGGGGCGCCGGGTGGCCCTCGACGTCGTGCCGGGCGCGGGTCTCGACCTGATCGCCGACGGCCACGCGCTGCCGCTGGGCGACACGACCGTGGCCGCGGTGCTGCTGATGGAGGTGCTCGAGCACGTGCCCGATCCGTCGCGCCTGCTCCGCGAGTGCGCGCGCGTGCTGGCGCCGGGCGGCCACCTCTGCCTGACGGCGCCGCAGTACCACATCACCCACAACCATCCCGGCGATTACTTCCGCTACACGCGCCAGGGTCTCGAGGCGCTCTGCGCCCAGGCGGGTCTGCGCGTGGTCGCCGCGTGGGCGACGGGGGGCCCGCTGCTCGTCGTCTTCCACGCCATCGAGCTGAACCTGCCGCCCCGGCCGCGCCTCGCCTTCGTCGCGCTCGCCTACCGGCTCTTCGACTGGCTCGACGGCCGGCTCACCGGACACGGCAACCGTCCCGGGACGACGGACGCCAAGGGCTGGGCGCTTCTCGCGGCGAAGCCATACCCCCAGGGGGGGCATAAATGACCTCCGCGCGTACCGACTACGCCGGCCACCGCATGGACCTGCGCGAGTCGCGCATCCGCAAGCTGCTGCGCCTGCTCGAGGACGAGACGCCGGGCCGGCTGCTCGACGTCGGCTGCGCCGGCGGCGAGCTGGCCGCGCTGCTCGCCACGCGCGGCTGGCGCGTGCAGGGCGCCGAGGCCGAGCCCGCGCTGGTCGAGGCGGCGCGCGCGCGCGGCGTCGAGGCGCGTTCGGTGGATCTCGACCGCGCGCCCCTGCCATGGCCCGCCGGCGCCTTCGACGCGGTGGTGGCCGCCGAGGTGCTCGAGCACGTGGTGGACACCGACCACCTCCTGGCCGAGATCGCCCGCGTGCTGCGGCCGGGGGGCGCGCTCGTCGTCACCACCCCGAACCTCGCGAGCCTGGAGAACCGCGTGCGCCTGCTGCTCGGCCGCTATCCGATGTGGATGGACGTCGGCGTCGCGGGCACCGGCCACCTGCGCTACTACACGCCGCGCATGCTGCGCCACCAGCTCGCGAGGCACGGGCTGCGCGTCGAGCGCCACCTGGGCAACTGGGTCCCGCTCGTGCCGCAGCGCCTGCTCGACGACCGGCGCGCGCCGTGGCTGGCCGTCACCGGCGACTGGTGGCCGTCGCTGGCCATGGGGATCCTCATGAAGGCGCGTCGCGAGGCAGGCGCGCGGTCCCCCCAGGGGGGGCATCCATGACCGAGCAGCCGCTCGTCAGCACGCTGGTGCTGAACTGGAACGGCGCGCACCTGCTGGACGACTGCCTGGTCACGCTCGCCGCGCAGGACTGGCCGGCCCACGAGGTCGTCGTCGTCGACAACGGATCAGGCGACGACAGCGCGGCCGTCACCGCGCGCCACCCCGCCCGCTGGCTGCCGATGGGCGACAACCTCGGCTTCACGCGCGCCTACAATCGCGCCGTGCGCGACGCCAAGGGCGAGCTCCTCTTCTTCGTGAACAACGACATGCGCTTCGAGCCCGACTGCGTCGGCCGGCTCGCGCGCGCGCTGGCGGCCGACGACACGCTGTTCGCCGTCGATCCCACCCAGCGCTCCTGGGACGGCGCGCGCGTCATCCACGGCCGCACGCGCTTCGTGCCCGGCTCCTACCACGACGTCGTGGTGCCGCCGTGGGCCGTCGAGTACACCGCGGCGGCGGCGGGACCGGTCGAGGTGCCGTGGGGCTGCGCGGGCAGCCTGCTCGTGCGGCGCGACCGCTTCGAGGCGCTGGACGGCTTCGACCCGACGTTCTTCATCGACTTCGAGGACACCGACCTCTGCTGGCGCGCGTGGCGTCGCGGCTGGCGGACGATCCACCTCCCCGACGCCGTGCTCTACCACAAGGTCGGGATGTCGGGCGACGAGTACCAGCACCTGATCCGCGGCGTGGCGCCGGGACAGGTGCCGAAGACCTGGTTCCGCCGCCGCGTGTCGTACCACACGAACCTGCTCCGCTTCGGCCTGAAAGTGCTGCCGGCGCGCGACGCCGCGCGGCTGGCGGCGGCGCTGCTGGCGCGCGCGGCGTGGCACGTGAGCCGCCGCAACCTCAAGCTGGCCCTCTCGATCGCCCTGGCCTTCATCCACAACGCGCGCCGGCTGCCCGACACGCTGGCCGTCCGCCGTCGCGTGCGCGACGGCGCGCGCCACGACCACGCCGCCGTCGTCAGGAGGTTCTCCGCGCCATGATCTCGTCTCCCGTCCTCGTCACCGGCGGCGCCGGCTTCATCGGCTCCCACCTCGTGGAGGCGCTCCTGGCGCGCGGCGCCACCGTGCGGGTGCTCGACTCGCTCGAGCCCCAGGTCCACGGCGCCGGCGCCACCCGCGCGCGCCACTTGCCGGACGGCGTCGAGCTGGTGCGCGCGTCCGTCTGCGACGCGGCGGCCGTCGATCGGGCGCTCGCGGGCGTGGGCTCCGTCGTGCACCTCGCCGCGCAAGTCGGGGTGGGGCAGTCGATGTACGCGATCGTGCCGTACGTGGACGAGAACGTGCGCGGCACGGCCGTGCTGCTCGATCGGCTCGTGAACGGCGGCCACCACGTGCGGCGGCTCGTGGTGGCCTCGTCGATGTCGATCTACGGCGAGGGCCGCTACCGCTGCCCGTCGTGCGGCCCGGTGGCGCCGACGCCGCGCCCGCTGGCGCAGCTCCAGGCGCGTGACTGGGAGCTGCGCTGCCCGACGTGCCGCGTCGTGACGACACCCGCCCCCTGCGACGAGGACAAGCCGATCGCGCCCACGTCCGTGTACGCAGTGACCAAGCGCGATCAGGAGGAGCTCTGCCTCTGCGTCGGCCGCGCCTATGGCATCGGCACCGTCGCCCTGCGGCTCTTCAACGTGTACGGCCCGCGCCAGGCGCTCTCGAACCCGTACACGGGCGTCGGCGCCATCTTCTCGTCGCGCCTGCTCAACGGTCAGCGGCCACCCGTGTTCGAGGACGGGCGACAGAGCCGCGACTTCATCCACGTGAGCGACATCGTGGAGGCGTTCTGCCTGGCCCTGGAGCGGGAGGACGTCGCCGACGTGGCGCTCAACGTGGGCACCGGGCACTCGACCTCGGTGGCCGCGCTCGCGGAGGCGATCGCGCGCTCGATGGGCGTCGCGCTCGCGCCCGAGATCGTCGGCCGCTTCCGCGAGGGCGACATCCGCCACTGCGTGGCCGACGTCTCGCGCATCGGGCGCGTGCTCGGGTTCAGCGCGCGCGTCGCGCTCGCGAAGGGCGTCGAGGACCTCGTGGCGTGGGCGCGGCTGCAGCGGCCGGACGACCGCGTGGGGCAGGCCCGCGACGAGCTCGAGCGCAAGGGCCTGATCCGGTGAGCCTGCGCGTGGCGATGTACACGACGGCGCGCGAGCGCTGCGGCATCGCCGACTACAGCGCCGCGCTCGTCCCCGCCTTGCGGGACCACGTCGCCCTCGAGACGGTGGTGCTGCGGCCGAACCGCCTCAACCCGCTCGCCCTCGCGGCCGACGCGCGCCGGCTGAGCGCCGCCGACGTCGCCCACGTGCAGCACACCTACTCGTTCTTCGGCGTGGACCCGCTGACCTACACGCTGGCGTGGCGCTTCTTGCGCATGGCGATCCGCGCGCCGCTGGTCGTGACCGCGCACACCGTGCGCCCGGTCGGTCCCGCGCGCTACGAGGGCGGCCTCGGCAGCGCGCTCGCTAACGCCGTGGGCGCCCCGGCCTGGCACGACGTCGAGACGTTCCGGCGCGCGGAGGCGGTGATCGTGCACGCGCGCCTGCATCGCGACCGGCTCGTGGCGCGCGGCGTGGCCGCCGACCGCTGCCTCGTCGTCCCGCCGCCGGTGCCGCGCCGCGTGCCCGTCGACGCGGCGTCGGTGCGGGCGTTCCGCGAGCGCTGGGCGCTCGGCCGGCGGCTCGTGGTGGGCGTCTTCGGCTTCGTCGAGCGCTCCAAGCGCTTTGCGCTGGTTCTGGACGCCCTCGCGGAGCTGGGAGGTCGCGCGGCGCCCGCGCTGCTGGTGGCGGGCGGCCCGCGGCTGCCCGAGCACGCCCCGCTGCTCGCCGAGGTGCGCGCCGATGCCGCGCGCGCCGGCCTCGCCGAGCGCCTCGTGGTGACGGGCTACGTGCCGCCGGCCGAGGTGGCGGTGGCGCTCGAAACGATGGACGTCGTGGTGGTGCCCTACGCCACCGAGGACAGCGTCTCGTACTCGCTGCACGTGGCGCTCGCCCAGGGCCGGCCCGTCGTGGCCACGGCGCTGGCGCCGCTGCGCGAGCTCGCGGAGCGCGGCCAGTGCCTCGCGCTGGTGCGGCCCGACGACGCGCACGACCTGGCCAAGACGCTCGGCACGCTGCTCGACGACGCCGCGGCGCGCGGGCGGCTCGCGGAGGCGGCGCGCGCCTACGCGGCGACGCAGTCGGTGGACGTCGCGGCGCGGCGCACGGCCGCGGTCTACGCGCGGGCGCGCGAGGCCGCGCGGTGAGGGGCCGCGTGCCCGTCGCCGTCCTGGCGCTGGCGCTGGTGGTCGCCGGGCTGGCCGCACGCTTCGCCGTGCGCACGCTCCAGACGGCGCGCCACGGCGACGCGCGCGACTTCGCGATCCTCTACACGGGCGCCCACCTGTTCCGGCGGGGCGCGTCGTTCTACGAGCCGGACATGGTCAACAGCGAGGGCGTGAACCGCAACGCCGCGCTGGTCGCCGAGGCGCGGCGCCTCGGCACCCTGCACGCCCACGACAGCCTCGTGCACATCCACCAGTTCTCGTATCCGCCGTTCGCCGTGCTGCCGTTCGTGCCGTTCAGCGCGCTCGGCTGGCGCCACGCCGTCGGCGCGTGGCTGGTGCTCAGCGCCGCGCTGCTGGTCGCCGCCTTCGCCTGGATCGCGCGCGCGGCCCGGCTGGGCGCGGTGGCGGCGCTGACCCTGGCCGCGATCTTCCTCACGTGGGAGCCGCTCGAGAACTCGATGGGCCTGGGGCAGATCAACCAGCTCGTGCTGGCCCTGCTCGCGCTGTTCGTCTGGGCGCTCGCCTCGGGGCGCGCCGCGCTCGGCGGCGCCGCGCTCGGCGTCGCGACGGCGCTGCGCGTGCACCCCGCGCTCTTCATCGGCTGGCTCGCGTGGCGGGGCAAGTGGCGGGCGTTCGGCGTCGCCTGCCTCACCGCCGTCGCGTGCACGGCGCTGGCGGCGGCGACGGTCGGCTGGGCGGCCACGGCGGAGTACGTCACGCGGGTGGCGCCGCAGTACGGCTCCGGCACGGTGCCGGGCCAGCTCGGCAACCTCTCGCTGACCGGCTGGATCGTCGCCACGGGCCACGGGCTCGTGCCGTCACTGCCGCTCGGCGCCTGGCGCGCGGCCGGCGCCGTCGCCTCGCTCGCGGTCCTCGCCGGCGCCGTCATCGTGCTGCGGCCGCCGGGCCCGGTCGCGCCGGCGCGCCTGGTGCCGGAGCTGGGGCTCGTCGCGCTGGTGCTGCTGCTGATCGCGCCGAACACCACGATCAATCACCTCGTCTTCACGCTGCTGCCGCTCGCCGTCCTCGTCGACGCGACGCTGCGCGACGGCTCGCTCGGGCGCGCGGCGTGGCTGGCGCTCGCCCTCGTGCTCATCGGCGCCGTCGACGACTACTACCAGCACCCGGGCCTGACCGCGGGCCCCGCCGTGCTGCTGGCCGGCATCAAGACCTACGGTCTCGCGATCCTCGCCGCGCTGGCGCTGACGACGCTGCGGCGGCCCGTGGAGGCGACGTGAGCGCGTGGCGCTCGGACGGCGCCCGCATCTTCGTCACCGCGCTCCTCGTCTACGTCGCGTTCTGGAACCCGTGGCTGCAGTTCTCCAACAGCGACAACTTCGTCGACGGCGCGGTGTCGCTGGTCGACACGGGCCGCTGGGAGCTCGTGCACTGGCGGCTCTACGAGGGCAAGGACACGGCCACCTCCCGCGCGGGCCGCGTGGTGCCGGGCGTGCCGTTCGGCACCTCGCTGGTGATCGCGCCGGTCTACGCCGTCTGGCGCGTCGCGGGCGGCGCGCCCGTCGAGGGCTGGACCGGGCTCGAGACGGTCAACGCCGTGGTCGTCCTGCTGCTCTGCGCGCCGGCCATGGCGCTGACCGCGGTGCAGGTGGCCTGGCTCGCGGGCTGGCTGGGCGCGTCCCGCCGCGGCCGCGTGCTGGCCGCGCTGCTGTTCGCGCTCGGCACGCAGGCGTTTCAGTTCGGCACCATGCTGACGAAGGAGAGTCTCACCGCGCTCGCCCTCGCGATGGCTGTCCGGCTCGCGCTCGTCGGTGGGGCGGGCCACCGGGCGGCGGCCGGGGCGCTCGCCGGCGCGGCGGTGCTGCTCACCCACTCGGTCGTGCTGCTGCCGCTCCTGCTCGGCTTCGTCGTCCTGGCGCGGAGCGGCGCGCGCGCGGCGGCGGCCTTCGCGCTGGGCGGCGCGCCCTTCGCGCTCGCCCTGGGCGTCTACGACACGTGGCTCTTCGGCGCGCCGTGGCGCACGTCGTACTCCGCGATCACCGGGCTCCAGACGAGATTCGTGGCGCCCAAGCCGGCGATCGTCGCCGACTTCCTCGTCGGCCCGCGCGGCGGGCTGTTCCTCTACTCCCCGTTTCTCCTCACCGCGCTGGCCGGTCTCGCCACGGCCTGGCGCGGGGCGCGGCGCGCGGAGGCGGCGCTGACGGTCACGCTCCTCGCGGCCCTCGTCGTCATCGGCGCCTCGTGGCAGTCGCAGTTCGCCGACCGCGCCTCGTGGTCGCACGGCCTCGGCGCGCGCTACCTCTTTCCCGCGCTGCCGCTGCTGGCCGCGTTCACGGGCGTCGTGCTCGAGCGCCTGGGGCGCCGCGCGCTGCTGCTCCTGGCGGTGCCGTCGCTCGTGTGCGGCTATCTCGGCGCCCAGGCGGGCTTCGCGCCCGTGCCCAACGCGCTGCCGTACGCGCTCAAGACGTTCGTGTCGGGCACGGGGATGGGCGTGCTGTTCAAGGAGGCGCTGCCCGTGTGGACCGGCCTCGACACGCTGCACACGGTCGTCGCGCGGCCCGACGTGAGCGCGCGCGATCTGCTGGCGCGGCTGCCGACGCTCGAGGGGCTGACGCTGACGCTGCACCAGGTGCTGTTCTTCATCCTCAACGCGCTCGCGCTGCTCGGGGTCAGCCGGCTCATCGCGCGGGTGTGGCGGCCGCGCGCGCTGGAGGTGCCGGCGTGCGCGTCCTGATCGCGTGCCCGTCGTACCCACCGCAGGCCGTCACGTGCGGGGTCGGCGACTACACGCGCTGCCTCGCCGAGGAGCTGGCGCGCCAGGGCGAGCAGGTGACCGTGGTCGCCTCCGCGGCGTGGCGCGGCCCCGCGCGCGGCGGCGTGGCCGTGCTCCCGATCCTCGACGACGCGGCGCCGTGGTGGCGGGTCGTCGCCGCCGACGTCGTGAACCTCCAGTACGCGCCCGACCTCTATCGCCACCGGCGCCGCGCGCTCCGGGCGACGTTCTCCACGCCGGCCGTCGTCACCGTCCACACGCTTCTCGACGCCACCCTCGGCTCGCGCGCGGCCGCCCTCTGGCTGCTCACGAGCGCGCGCCACGTGGTCGCCGCCAACGAGGAGGTCACGGCCATGGTGCGCCGCCGGCTGCGCTGGCTGGCGCGGCGGCTGACCGAGATTCCCATCGGCTCCAACATCGCGGTGGCGGCGGGCGGCGATCCGCTCGCGACGCGCGCGGCGCTCGGCGTGCCGGCGCGCGCGCCGTTGCTGGCCCACTTCGGCCTCGTGTACCCGGGCAAGGGGATGGAGACGCTGCTCGAGGCGCTCGCGATGCTGCGTCGCGCGCGCCCCGAGGCGTGCCTCGTCGTGATCGGCGACACGCGCGAGAGCGAGCGTGCGTATCGCGCGGGGCTCGAGGCGCTCGCCCTCCGGCTCGGCGTGGCCGCCGCGGTGACGTGGACGGGCCGCCGTACCGACGAGGACGTCTCGCGGATCCTCGCCGCCGCCGACGTGTTCGTGGCGCCGTTCGACGGCGGTGCCTCCATCCGTCGCGGCAGCCTCATGGCCGGGCTCGCCCACGGCCTGCCCGTGGTCAGCACCTCACCCGCTGCGCCGTCCGCGTACCTGCGCGACGCCGACAACGTCGCGCTCGTGCCCCCGCGCGACGCCGCGGCGCTTGCCGCGCGGCTCGTCGCGCTGCTCGCCTCGTCGGCCGAGCGCGCGCGGCTGGCCCAGGGCGCCCGCAAGCTCGCGGCGCGCGTCGCCTGGCCCGCCATCGCGGAAGAGACGCGCGCGGTCTACCGCCGGGTGCTGGTGTGAAGATCCTCGTCCTCACGCCCACCTTCCTGCCGGTCGTCGGCGGCGCCGAGCTGGTGCTCCTCGAGGTCTACCGCCGCCTGGCGCGGCGCCACGACGTCCGCCTGCTGACGCCGGTGCTGCCGGAGTCGCTGCGCCGCGACCACGGGTCGTCGGAATACGACGCGCTGGTGACGTTCCCGGTCGAGCGCTACGAAGACCGCGTGACGCTGATGCGCGTGCGCGGGCATCGCGTCACGGCCGGCGCGCTGCCGCCGTTCTCGCTGTCGGCGGTGGCCGCCGTGCGCCGCGCGATCGCCTCCGCGCGTCCCGACGTGCTCAACGTCCACTACGCGATGCCGACCGGGCTCGCCGCCGTCGTCGCCGACCGCCGGCTCGGCGTGCCGACCGTGCTCACGATGAATGGCCGCGACGTGCCGGGCCCCGGCGTGCCGGCGCTCTGGCGCTGGTGGCAGCGCGCGCTCATCGCGCTGGTGACCGACGCGACCTACGTCTCCGGATACTGCCGCGACGCCATCTACGGTCCCGGCCGCGGGCGGGGCGAGGTGGTCGCCAACGGCGTCGAGATCCCGCCGCCGCCCGGCAACGGCTGCGCGGTTCGCGCCGCCCTCGACGTCCCACCGGGCAACGTCCTCGTGTTCGCGCTCCAGCGCCTCGCGCCCGAGAAGCGCGTCGACGCGCTGCTGCACGCGCTGCGGCGCGGCCTCGACGCCGGCGCCGCCGTCACGCTGGTGATCGGCGGCACCGGGCCCGAGGCGCAAGCGCTGCGCGCGCTGGCCGCGGAGCTGGGGATCGACAAGCACGTGCGCTTCGCGGGCTACGTCCCGCGCGCCGCGCTCGGCGCGTACTTCGAGGCCTGCGACCTCTTCGCCTTCCACTCGACCTACGAGACGTTCGGGCTCGTGGTGGCGCAGGCGATGAGCTACGGCCGCGCCGTCGTCAGCGTGCGCTCGACCGCGCTGCCCGAGGTCGTCGGTGACGCCGGCGTGCTGGTGCCGCCGGGCGATCCCATCGCCCTCGGCGACGCGATCGCGGCGCTGGCCCACGACCCGGCGCGACGCCGTGCCCTCGGCGAGGCGGGACGTCGCCGCGCGGCCGCGCTCTACGCGTGGGACCGGGTGGCCGAGGGCTACGAGCGGGTGCTGGCGCGCGCGGCCGCCCGAGGAAAGGCGCGCCGTGCCGGCTAGGGTCCTCTACCTGCACCACGTCGGCGAGCTGAGCGGCGCCGAGGGGAGCCTGCGCCTGCTCCTGCGCCATCTCGACCGCGCGCGCGTGGAGCCGCGCTTCGCCGGGCCCGCGCACGGCGCGTTCCCCGCGGCGCTGGCCGCCGACGGCGTGCCGACGCTGCCGCTCGCCTTCGCCCCGCTCCGCCGCGCGGGCAGAGTCCTCGGCGCCGTCGCGCGCCTCGTGCGGATCGTGCGCGCCCACCGCGTCGACCTGCTGCACGCCAACGGGCCGCAGACCAATGTCCCGGCCGGGCTCGCGGGCCGGCTCGCCGGCGTGCCCGTGATCTGGCACGCGCGCAACCTGATTCACGGCGACATGTGGGACGTGGACCGCGCGCTGGCGCCGCTCGCCACGCGGATCATCTGCAACGCGGAGGCCATCCGGCGGCGCTTCGCCGGCAGCCGCGGCTGGGATCGCTCGGTGACGATCATCAACGCGGTGGACACGCGCGAGTTCCATCCCGGCGTGCCGCGCGCGCCGTTCCGCCGCGAGCTGGGCGTGCCCGACGCGGCGCCGCTGGTCGGCATCGTGGGGCGCATCGGGCTCGGCAAGGGCCACGAGCACTTCGTCGGCGCCGCCGTGAGGCTGCTGCGCGGCGGGGTGGACGCGCACTTCGCGATCATCGGCGACCCGCTCTTCGACGAGGACGCCTGGCGCGCCGACGCGCTCCGCCGCGCCGTCAAGGACGCCGGCCGCGAGGACCGCATCCGCTTCGTCGGCTACCGCCGCGACGTGCCCGAGGTCATGCGCGCCCTCGACGTGCTGGTGCTCGCCTCCGATGCCGAGCCCTGCGGCCGCGTGCTCTTCGAGGCGATGGCCTCCGGCACCGCCGTCGTGGCCACCAACAGCGGGGGCACGCCCGAGATCGTCCGCGACGGCCGCGAGGGCCTGCTCGTCCCGCCGCGTGATGCGGCGGCGCTCGCCCACGCGATCGGCGCGCTCGCGGCCGACGCGGGCGTGCGCGCGCGGCTCGGCGCCGCCGGCGTCGCCCGCGTGGCCGCGGAATTCACCATCGAGCGGTACATCGCGCGGACGCTGGCCGTCTACGACGAGGCGCTCGCGCCGAGGCGGCGGCGGTGACACATCCTGTGGACCTCACCGCCGTCGTCGTCTCCTGGAACACGCGCGAGCACCTGGCGCGCTCTCTGGCCGCGCTCGAGGGCGCCGCCGACGGGCTGCGCGTGGAGACGATCGTCGTCGACAACGGCTCGAGCGATGGCTCGCAGGCGATGGTCGCCGCGAAGTTTCCGCGCGTGCGGCTGCTCCAGAGCGCGTCCAACCTCGGCTTCGGGGGCGCGTCCAACGTCGGCGCGGCGGCGGGCACCGGCCGCGCCATCCTGCTGCTCAACAGCGACTGCGAGCTCGCGCCCGGCGCGCTCGCCACGCTGCTCGGCGCGCTCGACGCCGACGCCACGCTGGGCGCTGTCTTCGCGCGGCTCGTCAACGCCGACGGCACGCTGCAGCCCTCCGTGCACGACGCGCTGCCGACGCCCTGGAGCCAGGCCGGCGACGTGCTCTTCGCGTCCTCGCTCAAGTACGCGCTCTACCGGGCGCCCGCGCTCAAGCCGGCGCTCCTGCGCGGCACGCTGCGGCGCCACGCGGCGGCGCACGACGTGGCGTGGGGCGGCGCCGCCTGTCTCCTCGTCCGCCGCAAGGCGTTCGACGCGGTGGAGGGCTTCGACGAGCGCTTCTTCATGTACATGGAGGACGTCGATCTCTGCGCGCGGCTGGGCGCCGCCGGCTTCCGCCTGCGCTACGTGCCGGAGGCCGTCGCCGTGCACCACTGGGGCGCTTCGACGGCCAGGAGCCCGGCGCGCATGCTGCGCCATGCGTACCTCAGTCGCGTCGCGTACTTCGACAAGCACTTTCCGGGCTGGGGCGGCGGCGTCGCGGGCGCGCTGGCCTCGCTCGAGCTCGCCGTGAGGACGGTCGCCCTCGGCCTCGGGGCCTGGCTCACGGGATCCGCGGCGCTCGGCGCGCGCGCGGAGGCGAGCGCCGCGTGCCGCGCCGACCTCGCCGCGGCGCCGCGCGCGCGCGTGCCGGCGGCGACCGCGCTCGCGGTGGCCGCCGCGCTGCTGGTCGCGGCCTACGCGGGCACGGTGATCCGGATCGCCGCCGACGGCGGCTTCATCGACTTCGCGCACTACTACGCCTTCGCGATCCACGTGGCGCGCGGCGGCGACGCCTTCGACCCGTCGGCGCCCGCGCGGCTCAACGAGGAGCTCGGGCTCCGCTCCGCCGGCGCGCCGCTGAAGTACCCGCCGCTCTTCTACGTCGCGATGCGCCCGTGGACGTGGCTGCCGTTCCGCGCGGCCGCCCTCGCGTGGCTCGCGCTGGGGCAGGTGTTGCTGGTCGTGACGGCGGCGCTCGTGCTGCGGCGCCGCGCGGCCGAGCCCGCGCGCCTCGTCGCGGTCCTCGCCGTCGCCGCGCTCTCCCAGCCGCTCGTGGAGACGCTCCACCTCGGCCAGGCGAACGTCGTCGTGCTGGCCCTCCTGGCGCTCGGCTGGCGGGGCGCGCGCCAGGGGCGGCCGTGGGGCGCCGCGCTCGCGCTCGGGCTCGCGGTGCACGTCAAGCCGCAGTTCGGCCTCCCCATCGCGGCCCTCTGGTGGATCGGCCAGCGCGCCGTCGCGTATCGCGCCGCCGCGGTGGCCGCCGCCGGCCTCGCGGCCGGCGTCGCCGCCGTCGGCCCCGGCGCGCACGTCGACTGGGTGCGCCACGCGCTCGCGATGCCGGCGTCCCTGCACGCGTGGAGCCTGAACGTCGCGCCGCACGCCGCGCTCCACCGGCTGCTCGACGGCGGGCTCGGCGCGCGGGCGGTGGAGCCGGTGGCGCTGGCCACGAGCCTGGCGATCCTCGCCGCCGTCGCGTACGCCGCGCGCGGCCGCCCCGCGCCCGGGACGCCCGCGTTCGACTGGGCCTTCGGCCTCGCCGTGGCGGCGGTGCCGCTCGTGGCGCCGTTTTCCGAGGAGCACCATCTCGTCGTGCTCCTGCTGCCGCTGGCGCTCCTGGTGCTGGCGCCGGACGCCTCGCCGCGGGCGAGCGTGGCGCTGGCCGCCGCGGCCGTGCTGCTGGGCGCGCGCTACTCGCTCGAGCGCTTCCCGGCGCTGCACGCGGGGCTGCCCTCGCTGCTGCTGACCGGCAAGACGGCGGGCGCCGGGCTCCTCGCGTGGCTGCTCGCCCGCCGCCTCCGGGAGGCGACCCGGTGACGCCGAAGATCGCCGTCGTCATCCCCGCGCTGAACGAGCGCGAGAACCTCGCGCTGCTCCTGCCCGCGCTCCGCGAGGTGCTGGAGGACCTCGGCGTGACGTCCGAGATCGTCGTCGCCGACGGCGGCTCCACCGACGGCTCGCGTGAGGCGGCGGCGCGGCGCGGCGCGCGCGTGGTCGTGCAGACCGAGCGCGGCTACGGCGGCGCGCTGCTGGCCGGGTTCGCGGCGACGACGGCGCCGTGGATCCTCACGATGGACGCCGACCTCTCGCACCGTCCCGTGTTCGCGCAGGAGCTGTGGAAGCGTCGCCACGAGGCCGAGGTGCTCATCGCGTCCCGCTACGTGCCCGGCGGCCGCGCCGACATGGACGGCCTGCGGCGGCTGCTGAGCCACGTGCTCAACCGCACCTACGCGCGCGTGCTGGCGCTGCCGGTGCACGACCTGTCGAGCGGCTTTCGGATGTATCGGCGCGAGGCGCTCGAGGGCCTCCGCCCCGAGGCGCGCGACTTCGACTTCCTGGAGGAGGTGCTGGTCCGGGCCCACGCCGAGGGCTGGCGGGTGGTCGAGGTGCCGTTTCACTACATGGCGCGTGGCTCCGGCCGCTCCCACGCGCGGCTCGTGAAGTTCGGCTGGGCGCTGACGCGCACGCTCGCGCGCATGTGGCGGCTGCGCAACTCGGTGGACGCGGCCGACTACGACTATCGCGCCTACGACGGGGCGATCTGGCTCCAGCGCTACTGGCAGCGGACGCGCCATCGCATCGTCACGGGCTGGGTGGGCGAGGGGCCGGTGGTGGACGTCGGCTGCGGCTCGAGCCGGATCATCGTGGACCTGGCCACGGCGGTCGGGATCGACATCCGGCACAGCAAGCTGCGCTGGCTGCGTCCGCGCCACGCGCGGCTCACCCGCGCGAGCGGGGACGGGCTGCCGCTACGCGACGCCAGCGTCGGCACCCTCATCACCTCCGAGGTCATCGAGCACGTCACCAACGCCGAGGACCACCTCGCGGAGGCCGCGCGCGTGCTGCGGCCGGGCGGCACCCTGATCGCCGGCACCCCGGACTACGGGCGGTGGCTCTGGTGGGTGATCGAGTGGGTGTACGGCCGCGTGCTGCCCGGCGCCTACGCCCACGAGCACGTCACCCACTACACGCGCGCGAGCCTGGCCGCGAGCCTCGCGCGCCACGGCTTCGAGGTGCTCGACGTCCGCTACGTCGGCGGCTGCGAGATGATCTTCCACGCGCGGCGACGGGCGTGATGCGGCTCGACGTCGACGGGCGCGAGCTGGTGGCCGGGGCGCGCACCGGCATCGGCCGCTACCTGCGCGAGGTGCTGCGCGCCGCCGCCGCGCGCGGCTGGCGCTCGACCGTGTACGGCGACGCGAACACGGTGCTCGAGGACGCGCCGGCCGGGGTCACCCTCACGCGGCTGGCGGCGCCGGGCACGCGCTGGTGGGATCAAGTGGCGCTGCCGCTCGCGCTGCGTCGGAGCGGCGCCGACGTGCTGCTCTCGCCCTATTACAAGGGACCGGTGCTCGCGCCGTGCCCGGTCGTGCTCACGGTCCACGACCTCTACTTCATCGGCTACGGCGGCCGGCGCCGGCCGCTGCGCGACGCCGTGCTCACCGCCGCCGCGCGGCTCTATGCGCGCCGCGCGCGCGCGATCGTGACCGACTCCGAGCACTCGCGCCGGGCCGTCATCGAGCGGCTGGGGGTGGCGCCGGCGAAGGTGACGACGATCGGCGTCGCCGTCGGCGCCGAGTTCGTTCCCACGCTGCTCGCCGACGTGGCGCGCGCCCGCTACCGCCTCGGCGGCTCCTACGTCCTCTCCGTCGGCAACTTCATGCCGCACAAGAACCTCGAGGGGCTCCTGCGCGCGTGGGCGTCGCTGCCGCCCACGCTGCGGGCCGCTCACCGGCTGGTGCTGGCGGGCGGCGATGCCGGGCGGCGGCCGCGGCTCGAGACGCTCACGCGCGCGCTCGGCGTGACGGCGAGCGTCGTCTTTCCCGGCCGCATCGACGACGCCGACCTGCCCGGCCTCTACAGCGCGTGCGCCGCCTTCGTGCTGCCCTCGCTCGACGAGGGCTTCGGGCTGCCCGCCGTGGAGGCGATGGCCTGCGGCGCGCCCGTGATCGTCTCCGATCGCGGCGCCCTGCCGGAGGTGGCGGGGCCTGGGGCGGCGGTGGTGGACGCGGCTGCGGAGGGTGCGCTGGCGGCCGCCCTCGCGCGGGTGCTCCTCGAGCCCGAGCACCGCGAGGCGCTCCGCCGGCGCGGGCGCGCGCGCGCCGCCGACTTCGCGCCCGCGCGCACTGCCGGCCGCCTGCTGGACCTCCTCGAGACCGTCGCCGGCGCGGCGGTGACGGCGACGCGCTGATGTGCGGCATCGCCGGCTGGGTCGGCGCGGGCGGCGGCCGCGAGGTCCTCGACGCGATGCTGCGCGCGCTCGAGCACCGTGGCCCCGACGACACGGGCCGGTCCCTGGATGGCGAGGCGGCGCTCGGGATGACGCGGCTGTCCATCATCGACCTCGTCACCGGGCAGCAGCCCATGACGAGCGCGGACGGGATGGCGACGCTCGTCTTCAACGGCGAGATCTACAACTTCCGCGACCTGCGCGGCGAGCTGCAGGCCCGCGGCCGCCGGTTCGCCACGCGCAGCGACACCGAGGTGCTGCTGCGCGCGTGGGAGGAGTACGGCGAGGCGTGCGTCGACCGGCTGCGCGGCATGTTCGCCTTCGCGGTGTGGGACGCGCGACGGCGGCGGCTCTTCCTGGCGCGTGACCGCCTCGGCAAGAAGCCGCTCTACTACTGGCATCGCGACGGTCTGCTCGTGTTCGCCTCCGAGCCCAAGGCGCTGCTGCTGCACCCCGCCGTGGGTCGCGCGCTCGACCCCGCCGCGCTCGAGCACTACGCGGCCTTCGGCTACACGCCGGCCGGGCGCTCGATCTTCGAGGGCATCGCGAAGCTGCCGCCGGGCCACACGGCGACGCTGGCGGGTGGCGCGCTGGCCCTCCGGCGCTACTGGGTGCTGCCGGCGGGCGCCGCCGTGCGCGCGCCCGCGGCCTCCTCCTGGGACGAGCTGCGGCGCCGCGTGCGCGCCGAGGTGCGCGACGCCGTGCGCGTGCGCCTGGAGGCCGACGTCCCCCTCGGCGTGTTCCTGAGCGGCGGCGTGGACTCGAGCGTGATCGTGGCCTGCATGCGCGAGCTGAACGTCGGGCGGCTGGCCACGTTCTCGGTCGGCTTCGGCGCCGACCTCTCGCACGACGAGCTGCCGTACGCGCGCGCCGTCGCGCGGCGGTTCGAGACCGAGCATCACGAGGAGATCCTCGAGCCCAAGGCGGCGGATCTCGCGGCCACGGTCCTGCGTCACTTCGACGAGCCCTTCGCCGACTCCTCGGCGATCCCCACCCTGGTCGTCGCCGAGGCCACCGGGCGCCACCTGAAGGTCGCGCTGTCCGGGATCGGCGGCGACGAGACGTTCGGCGGCTACCCGCGTTACCTCGGCGTGCGGCTCTCCGAGGCGTGGGCGCGCGTGCCGCGCGTGCTGCGCGCGGGGCCCGAGGCGCTCGCGCGGCGGCTGCTGCCGGACTCCGCGGGGAGCCGCAACCTCGGCGACTGGGCGCGCCGCTTCGCCGACGGCGCCGGGCGGCCGATGCCCGAGCGCTACGTCGGCTGGACGCGCTTCTTCGACGCGGGGGCGCTGGCCACGCTCGCCACGCCGGCGCTGGGCCGTTATTTTGGGAGCGACGTCGAGACCGCCCACCGCGCGGCGTGGGCGGGCCGCGGCCACGGCGATGCCGTGGACGGCGCCTGGCGCATCGACCTCGCGAGCTACCTGCCGCACGACCTCCTGACGATGGCCGACCGCATGAGCATGGCGCGCTCGCTCGAGCTCCGGGCGCCGTTCTGCGACCACCGGCTGATCGAGTTCAGCCTGACGATTCCGCCGGCGGCCAAGCTCGCGGGGTTCCGGCTCAAGGCGCTGCTCAAGGCCGCGTTCGCCGACGTGCTGCCGCCCGAGATCGTGCGGCGGCGCAAGCAGGGCTTCATGATCCCGCTCGACCGCTGGCTGCGGACGGAGCTGAGAGATCTCGTCGAGGACGCGCTGGCGCCCGAGCTCGTGCGGAGCCGGGGGCTGTGGCGCGTCGACGTGGTGCGGCGGCTCGTGGGCGAGCACCTCGCGGGCGCGCGCACGCACGGCGACCGGATCTGGACGCTCGTCATGCTCGAGCTGTGGATGCGCGCGTACCTCGACGCGCGCGGCGCGTGGCGGCTGTCGTGACGCCCCTGAGCGTGCTGATGGTCGCCGACGTCTCGCCGCTCGCGGGCGCGGGCGGCGGCGAGCGCGTGCTCTGGGAGCACGCCCGTGGCCTCGCGCGTCGCGGCCACGCGGTGACGGTCCTCGCCCGCGCCTCCGACGGGGCGCCGGCCGGCACCCACGAGCGCGAGGGCGTGCGCGTGGTGCTCTTCGCCGCCGGCCGCGGCACGCGCGCGGGCTTCCTGCGCGAGGCGGTCTTCGCCGCGCGCCGCGCCGCGGGCGCCGTGCTCGCCGAGTCCGCGATCGACGTCCTCAACGTGTACCAGCCGCTCTCGGGTTACGGCGTGCTGGGGCTGGCGGCCGCGCGCCGCCGTCCCGCGCTCTACACGTTCCTGTCGCCGGCGCCGCTCGAGTATCGCTCGCGTGAAAGGATGACGCTGCATCACGTCGGCGGCGTGACCGGCTGGCTGGGCACGGCCGCGCTCTGGACGCTCGAGCGCGCGTGCCTGCGCCGCGCCAGCCGGATCCAGGTGCTGAGCGACTACTCCGCGGAGCAGCTCTGGCAGCTCTACCGGATCGCCGCCGACCGGCTCGTGAAGATCCCGGGCGGCGCCGATCTGACGACCTTCCGGCCGGCGGAGGACCGCGCCGCCGTGCGCGCGCGTCTGGGCCTGCCCAAGGAGGCGTCGCTGCTTCTCACGGTGCGCAACCTCGAGCTGCGCATGGGGCTCGACACGCTGCTGCGCGCGCTGCCGCTCGTGGTGTCGCGCCGGGGGGATGCCCAGCTCCTGATCGCCGGCGCGGGCTCGTTGCGCGCCGACCTCGAGGCCCTCGCCGCCGCGCTCGGCGTCGGCGCGCACGTCCGCTTCCTCGGCTTCGTGCCGGAGGCCGACCTGCCGCGCTACTACCAGGCCGCCGACTGCTTCGTGCTGCCGACGCGCGAGCTGGAGGGCTTCGGGCTCGTCACCGTCGAGGCGCTCGCGTGCGGCACGCCCGTGCTGGGCACGGCGGTCGGCGCCACGCCCGAGCTGCTCGACCCGCTCGATCCGGCCCTCGTGTTCCCGGCCGCCACGCCGGAGGCGATCGGCGAGCATCTGGTCGGCTTCCTCGAGCGGCTCGAGCGCGATCCGGGCGCCGGCGCGCGGCTGCGGCAGGCCGCGCGCGCGCACGCCGAGCGCCACTACAGCTGGGACCGCACGGTCGCCGCGCTCGAGGCCGAGCTGGCGCGGCTCGTGCGCGGCGCGACGACGCCGCTGCCCGCGGCGGCGTGCGAGACGTGCGCCGCGCCGCTCGGGCCCGCGCGCCTCGCATACCGCGGCCTCCACTACCGTCGCTGCGCGGCCTGTGGGACCCGGGCGCTGGCCGCGATGCCCACCGACACCGAGCTGCGGCTGCGCTACGAGACGGCCTATCCGCGGATGTTCACGCCCTCCCGCGTCCGGGCGCCGCGCCGCGAGATGCTCACGGGCCTCCTCGCCCAGGCGCGGCGCCACACGGCGCCGGGCCGGCTCCTCGACGTCGGCTGCGGCGGCGGCCATCTGCTGAGCGCCGCCCGCGCCCGCGGCTGGCGCGGCGTCGGCACCGATCTCTCGCACGTCGCGTGCGTGGCCGCGCGCGAGACAGCGGCAGCCCCGATCGCGCAGGCGGAGGCCACCGCGCTGCCCTTCCGTGACGGCGCGCTCGACGCGGTCACGCTCGTCAACGTCCTCGACCACACGGCGGCCGCGCGCCGCACGCTGCACGAGGCGGCGCGCGTGCTGCGTCCCGGCGGCCTGCTCGTCGTGCGCGTGCCGAACGGTCCGGTTCACGCGACGGCGGCCCGCACGCTCGCGCGGCTCGGACCGCTGGCGCGACTGCGCGGCCTGGACGCGTTTCCCATCCTGCACGTCTTCGCGTTCGGGCGGGGCGCGCTCGTGCGGCTGCTGACGGGGACGGGCTTCGAGGTCCTGCGCGTGGGCAACTCCGGGCTCGCGGGCCCGCCGAGCGGCCGCGCGGGGCGCGCGCTCGGCTCGGCGGTGCAGACGCTGGCCGCGCTCACGGCGGCGGCCTCGCGCGGCCGCTGGCTGCTCGGGCCGTCGCTCGAGGTCTACGCCAGGCGCACGTTCCCCGAGCCGGGGCGTCCATGAGCCTGACCACCCTGCACGTCATCACGCGGCTGACCCTCGGCGGCGCCGCCGAGAACACGGTGGCGACCATGGTGGCGCTCGACGCCGCCGGCTACCCGGGACCGCTGGCCGTGGGCGTCGCGGAGTCCGACGCGGGCAGCGTGGACGACGCGCGCCGGCGCGGGGTGCGGCTGCTGGACGTCCCCGCGCTCGGCCGCGAGGTCGGGGCGCGCGACCTCACCGCGCTCGTCCACCTCTGGCGCCTGATGCGCGCGCGGCGGCCGGCCATCGTGCACACGCACACGTCCAAGGCCGGCTTCGTCGGCCGGCTCGCCGCGCGGCTGGCCGGCGTCCCGGCGATCATCCACCAGCCGCACGGCCACATCTTCTACGGCTACTACGGCGCCGGCCGCACGGCGTTCTACGTCGCGCTGGAGCGCCTCGCCGCGCGCTGGACCGATCGGCTCGTCACCCTCACCGAGCGCGGGACCGACGAGCACCTCGCGCGCGGCATCGGGCGCCGCGCGCAGTACCGCGCGGTGCCGAGCGGCGTGCCGACCTCCCAGCTGCGCGCCCGCGCGCCCGCCCGCGCCGGCGCCCGCGCGCGGCTCGGGTTGGCCGGCGACGCCTTCGTCGTGGCCGGGCTCGGGCGCTTCGTGCCGGTCAAGGGCTTCGACCTCCTGGTGGCGGCGCTGCCCGCACTGGCCGCGGCCGTGCCGTCGGCGCGCGTCGTGCTCGTCGGCGACGGGCCCGAGCGCACGGCGCTGGAGGCCCAGGCCACCGGGCTCGGCGTGCGCGAGCGCCTGCTCGTCACCGGCGCCACGTCGGACGTTGCAGTCGGGCTCGCCGCCGCCGACGCGCTGGCGGCGCCCTCGCGCAACGAGGGCATGGGCCGGGCGCTCGTGGAGGCGATGGCCCTCGGCCTGCCCGTGGTCGGGACCGAGGTCGGGGGCATTCCCGCCGTCGTCGCCGACGGCGAGACGGGACGGCTCGTGCCGCCGGGCGACGCCGCCGCGCTCGCCGCGGCTCTGATCGAGCTGGGGCGCGACGCCGCGCTGCGCGCCAAGCTCGGCGCCGCCGCTGCCGCGCGCGCCGAGGCGTTCTCGACCGACGTCGCGCACGCGGCGATGCGCGCGATCTACGACGAGCTGGCGCGCGAGAAGGGCCTCGGGTGCCCCCAGGGGGGGTACAAGTGAGCGTCGGCGCGCCTGCGGCGCGCCGCGCTGCGCTGCTGGCGGCGTGGCTCGCCATCGCGCTCGGCGCGGCGCCGGCGGACGCCGCGGAGCCGTACGAGCGGCTGGCCGCGATCGTCCACGTGCACTCCGACCTCTCGACCGGCGAGTTCCCGCTCGAGGAGCTGACCGACATGGCCGAGCGCCAGGGACTCTCCGCGGTGCTGCTGACGGAGAACTACCTCAACCGTGTGGAGTACAGCCTGCCGCCGTTCCGCGCGCTGGCGCGCGTGACGTACGAGTCGCGCTCGGTGCGCGGCCGGCTCGATGAATATTTCGCGCGCGTGGCTCAGGCGCGCACGGCGCGCCCGCGGGTGCTGATCCTGCCGGGCGTCGAGGTCATGCCGCACTACTTCTGGACGGGCTCGCCGTTCTCGCTGGCGCTCACGCTGCACGGCACGCAGAAGAACCTGCTCATCTGGGGCCTCGACCGCGCGGCGCTCGAGCGCCTGCCCGTCATCGGCAACGACGCCGGCGGTGTCGTCGGGCTGCAGACGGTGCTCGACCTCCTGCCCGCGCTCCTCATCGTGCCGGGCGTGCTGCTGCTCGCCCGACCGCGCACGCATCGCCGTCCGCTCGGACGGGCAGTCGTGATCGTGCGGCGCCGCGCGTGGCTGCCCGGCCTGATCCTCTGCGCGATCGGCGTGAGCGCGCTCGTGCGCGCGTGGCCGTTCACGCACCCGGTGCACCCGGCGTGGGCGGACGCGGGCAGCGCGCCGTACCAGGACCTCATCGATTACGTCGAGCGGCGCGGCGGCGTCAGCGTGTGGTCGCTTCCCGAGGCGCGCGATGCCGGCGAGCAGGCCGTCGGGCCCGTGCGCGTGACGTGGGAGACCGAGCCGTACCCCGACGACTTGATGAAGACGTTCCGCTACACGGCGTTCGGCGCGATCTACGAGGACACGACCCGCTTCGAGCGGCCGGGCGAGGGGTGGGACCGGCTGCTCGGCGAATACGCGGCAGGCCAGCGCACGCGCGTGCCCTGGGCGCTCGCCGAGGCGGCGTTCCACGAGCACAGCGCGGGCAAGCGCGTGGGGCCGATCCAGACCGTCTTCCTCGTCCGCGAGCACACCGACGCGGGCGTGCTGGAGGCGCTCCGCGCAGGGCGGATGTACGCGCTGCAGCGCGGACGCGACACGGGGCTGGCGCTGAGGGAATTCGCCGCCACCGCCGGGGGCCCGAGCGCGATCTCCGGCGAGACGCTGCGCGCCGCCCCCGGCGCGCCGCTCGAGGTGACGGTGGCCGTCGACGCGGTCGAGCCGCGGCCCGCCGACGTGCGCGTGACGTTCGTCCGCAACGGCTCCGCGATCGCGGCGTGGAGCGGCTCGACGCCGTTCCGCGCGACGCACCGCGAGGTGTGGGACGGGCGGCCGGCCGTCTTCCGTCTCGAGGCGCGCGGCGGCGGCGCGCGCCTGCTCTCGAACCCGATCTTCGTGAGGCAGCCGTGAGGGTCGCGATCCACCAACCTCAATATCTGCCGTGGCTCGGCTATCTGGCGAAGTGGGCGGCCGCCGACCTGTTCGTCTTCCTCGACACCGTGCAGTACGAGAAGAACGGCTGGCAGAACCGCAACCGCATCAAGACGGCCGACGGCGCGCGCTGGCTCACCGTCCCCGTCCGCGCGCGCCTGGGCACGCGCATCGCGGCCGTGGCCCTCGACGTCGATCAGCCGTGGGGGGAGCGTCACCTGCGCTCGATCGAGACCGCGTACGAGCGCGCGCCGCACTTGCCGGCGTGGCGCGAGGCGCTCGCGCGCCTCTACGCGCAGCCCTGGGAGCGCCTGGCGCCGGTGGCGGTGGCGAGCGCCGAGTTCCTCGCCCGCGCGACGGGGGTCACGGCACCGGCCCGGCTGGCGTCCTCGCTGGGGGTGGACGACGACGACCCGACCGGGCGCCTGGTCGCCCTCTGCCGGGCCGTCGGGGCCGACACCTATCTGGCCGGCGGCCACGGCGCCAGATATATGGATGCCAAGCGCTTCGCCGACGCCGGGATCCGTGTGCTCTACCAGACCTACGAGCACCCCGTCTATGCTCAGCAACACGGCGATTTCGTGCCGTTTTTGTCGGGTCTCGATCTATTATTGATGCACGGCGATGAGAGCCTCCCGATCCTCCGTCGCGGCGACGCCTGGACCGAGGAGCCCTGAGTGAACGTCCTCGCCATCGGCGCCCACCCCGACGACATCGAGTTCGGCTGCGGCGGGATGCTCACCAAGTACGCGGAGAAAGGCCACGCCGTCTACCTGTTCGTGGCCTCCGATGGCGCCCTGGGCGGCGACGGCTCCGTGCGCCGCCGCGAGCAGCAGGACTCGGCGCTGGTCATCGGCGCCCGCGAGGTGTTCTGGGGCGACTACCAGGACACCGAGATCCCGCTCAACCGCGAGCTGATCGTCCGCCTCGAGGCCGTGATCCGCCAGATCGAGCCGCGCATGATCTTCGTCAACTTTCCGGAGGACACGCACCAGGACCACCGCAACCTCGCCCAGGGCACGCTCTCCGCCACCCGGTACGTCCCGAACTTCCTGTTCTACGAGGGGCCGACCAGCGTCAACTTCACGCCGAACTGCTTCACCGACATCGAGAAGGTGCTCGACAAGAAGCTCGCGTGCCTGGAGGCGCACCGCTCGCAGGTGGCCAAGACCAACATCGAGGATCTGTCGATCCTGGAGCTGGCCGTCTCGACCGCCAACTTCCGTGGGATCCAGGCGCGCGTGAAGTACGCCGAGGCCTTCCAGAGCATCCGGCTGCTGCTCAACCTTTGATTCCGCACTCCAAACCGTCCGTCACGGACGACGACGCCGAGCGCGTCGCGCGCGTCGTGCGCTCGGGCCAGCTCGCGCAGGGGCCGGAAGTGGCCGCGTTCGAGCGCGAGCTCGCCGCGCGCCTGGGCGTCCAGGACGCCGCCGCCGTGGCCTCCGGCACCGTCGCCCTCGAGCTGGCGCTCGCCGCGCTCGGGATCGGCGCCGGCGACGAGGTGCTGATCCCGACCTACGTGTGCGACGCGCTCCACCACGCGGTGCGCCGCGGGGGCGCGACGCCCGTGCTGGTGGACGCCGATCCCGTGACCCAGTCGCTGTCGGCCAAGGACGCGCGCGCCCGGCGAACGCGACGCACGCGCGCGGTGATCGTCCCGCACGCCTTCGGTCTCGTGGCCGACCTCGAGCCCTTCCAGGCGCTGGAGGTGCCGGTGATCGAGGACTGCGCCCAGGCGCTCGGCGCGCGAACGCCCGCCGGCCATCCGGCCGGGGCCGACGGCGCGCTCGCCGTCTGCTCGTTCTACGCGACGAAGATGATCGCGGCGGGCGAGGGCGGGGCGGTGGCGGGCCCGGCCGCGCTCGTCGCGCGCGTGCGCGAGGCTCGCGACTACGACGAGCAGGAGACGCTGGCGCCGCGCACCAACGCCAAGCTCACGGACATGGCCGCGGCGCTCGCGCGCGGCCAGCTCGCCCGCCTCGACGCCTTCGTCGCGCGGCGCCGCGCGCTCGCCGCCCGCTACCGCGCCGCGCTCGCCGGCGCGCCGGTCCGGCTACCCGCCGACGCGGGGCCGCGGCACGTCTACCACCGGTTCGTGCTCGGGCTCGATCGCGATCCCGCCGGCGTCGCGGCAGCCCTCGCCGCGCGCGGGGTGGCGGCCCGGCGGCCCGTCTTCCGCCCGGCGCATCGCGCGCTCGGCCTCGGCGGCTACCCGGAGGCCGACCGGCTGTGGGGGGAGTCGCTCTCGATCCCGTGCTACCCGGCGCTCACCGACGACGAGGCCGAGCACGTGGGTCGGGCGCTCGCGGCGGTGCTCGCGGCATCCCCCCAGGGAGAGCCCACCCGGTGAGCCGGCCCGCCGCCCAGACGCTTCCCGATACCACGCCGGCGGCGCTCGCCGCCACGCTCCTGCGCGGCGCCTTCCTCGTCGCGCTGACGCTGCCGTCCGTGCGGCGCGGCTTCGGGGCGTCGGGCCTCGGCTGGGCCTACCTCGTCGCCCTCGCCTTCGCGTTGGCGCTCGTCAGCGTGCCGCTGGTGCGGGCGCTGGCGCGCTGGTGGGGCGTGCTCGACACGCCGGCCGCGCGCAAGGTGCACGCCGTCGCCACGCCGCTCCTGGGCGGCGCCGCCGTCTACGCGGCGTTCGCGGCCACCGTCCTCTTCAACTTCACGTTCTCGCTCACCCTCAAGGGCGTCGCCCTCGGGGCCACGATCGTCGTCGGCATCGGCGTGCTCGACGACCTCCTCGACGTGCCCGCGCGCTGGAAGCTGGCGGGGCAGGTCGTGGCGGTGGCGGTGGCCATGAGCTACGGCGTCGTGCTCGACACGATTCCCACCGCCTGGCCCGGCTCGTATGCGATCAACCTCGTGCTCACGCTGCTCTGGTTCCTCATGGTGACCAACGCCCTGCAGTTCCTCGACGGCATGGACGGCCTCGCGGCGGGCCTCGGCGCGATCGCCGCGCTCTTCTTCAGCCTGGCCGCGCTCCAGACCAACCAGCCGTACCTGATGTTCCTCGCCGCCCCGCTCGTCGGCGCCTGCCTCGGCTTCCTGCCCTACAACTTCCGCTTCGGGCGGCCGGCCACGATCTTCCTCGGCGACGCCGGCGCGAGCTTCATCGGCTTCACCCTGGCCGGCCTCGCGGTGATGGGCGAGTGGGCGGAGAACGACTTCATCGGGCTGCTCACGCCGGTGCTGATCCTCGCCGTGCCGCTCTTCGACATCGCGTTCGTCGGCACCGTGCGGATCGTCACGGGCAAGGTGCACTCGTTCGGCGAGTGGCTCGCCTACACGGCCCGGGATCACATCCATCACCGCTTCGAGGCGCTCGGCCTGACGCGCACGGAGACGGTGCTGCTGATCTTCTTCATCGCGGCCACCCTGGGCCTGTCGGCCATGCTGCTCAAGGACGCGACCAAGCACGAGGCGGCGCTCGTGCTCATCCAGGCCGGCTGCGTGCTGGCGATCATCGCGGTGCTCGAGGGCGTGGCGCGCGGACGAGGCCGGTGAGTCGGGGTATGATGAGATTCAGCGAGGAGCCATCCATGCGCGTCCGCAAAGGCGTCTTTCCCGCGGCCGGTCTCGGCACGCGGTTCCTGCCCGCGACCAAGGCCCAGCCCAAGGAGATGCTGCCGCTCGTCGACAAGCCGACCATCCAGTACGTCGTCGAGGAGGCGGTGGCCTCGGGGCTGCAGGAGATCATCATCGTCACCGGCCGCGGCAAGCGCGCGATCGAGGACCACTTCGACGCCGCCTTCGAGCTGGAGTACTACCTGAACGATCGCGGCAAGGTCGAGGAGTTGGCGCAGATCAAGACGATCTCCGAGATGGCGTCGGTGTCCTACGTGCGCCAGAAGGAGCCGCTCGGCCTCGGCCACGCCATCCTGTGCGCCCGCGCGCTCGTGGGCGACGAGCCGTTCGGCGTCTTCCTCGGCGACGACATCATCGGCGGCGCGCCGACCCCCTGCATGCGCCAGCTGCTCGACGTGTTCGAGCGCCACGACGGGCCGGTCATCGCCGTCGAGCGCGTGCCGCGCGACCGCATCCACCAGTACGGCGTCATCGCCGGCCGCAACCTCGGCGGCAACGTGTGGCAGATCGACGACCTCGTCGAGAAGCCGCGGCCCGAGGAGGCGCCCTCCGACCTCGCCATCATCGGTCGGTACGTGCTGACGCCGGACCCAAGCGCCGCCCGATGTACGCGGTGGAGTTCGTCGGCAAGCGCTACGACACCGGCGACAAGCTCGGCTTCCTCAAGGCCACCGTGGAGTTCGCGCTCGCCCGGCCGGACCTCTCCGACGCCTTCCGCGCCTATCTGAAGACGCTCGACCTCTAGTCGTACCGGCGGCGGGGCCTACGCCGACGGGTAGTGTCTCACCCACCGACCAAACCGAGACACGACCCCCGACGCCGTTCGTTGACTCGCTGCGTCGGTTCTGCGAATATTTACGGCACGTTTTCCGCTGATCCGATGACACCCAAAGAGCCCAAGCGACCGTTCCATACCGCGTCCGACGCCGAGATCAAAGGCGGCGAAGTCTACGACGTCTACTTCGAGCGGACCGTCCAGATCCTCAAGGCCCGGGGCGATCGCAAGCGCGTGAAGGCCGAGGTCTATCTCAAGGCGCTGCCCGAGGACTGGGACTGGGCCGTGCTGGCCGGCATCGAGGAAGCGGCGGCCCTGCTCGAGGGCGTGCCGGTGGACGTCCGCGCGATGGACGAGGGGACGATCTTCGCGCCCTATCAGCCGGTGCTCACGCTCGAGGGCGTGTACGTCGACTGGGCGCGGTACGAGACGGCGCTGCTCGGCGTGCTGTGCCAGGCGTCCGGGATCGCGACCAAGGCGGCGCGCTGCAAGAAGGCGGCGGGCGAGCGCCAGGTCATCTCCTTCGGCGCGCGCCGCATGCACCCGGCGCTGGCGCCGATGATCGAGCGCAACGCGTTCGTCGGCGGCTGCGACGGCGTGGCGGTGACCAAGGCGGCCGAGCTCATCGACGCCGATCCGACCGGCACCATTCCCCACGCGCTCGTGCTGATGATCGGCGACACGGTGGAGGCGCTGAAGGCGTTCCACGAGGTGATCGAGCCCAAGGTGCGGCGCGTGGCGCTGATCGACACGCTGCAGGACGAGAAGTTCGAGGCGATCCGCGTGGCGGAGGCGCTCGGCGAGGATCTCTACGCGGTTCGGCTCGACACGCCCTCCTCGCGCCGCGGCGACCTCTACCGCATCGTGCAGGAGGTGCGCTGGGAGCTGAACCTGCGCGGCTTCGGCCACGTGAAGATCATCACCTCCGGCGGGATCGACGAGTACGAGATCCTCCGCCTCAATCCCGTCGTGGACGCCTACGGCGTCGGAACGTCGATCGCGAACGCGCCGGTCGTCAGCTTCGCGCTCGACATCATGGAGATCGAGGGCCGGCCGATGGCCAAGCGCGGCAAGTGGTCGGGCGCCAAGGAGGTCTTCCGCCGCCGCGGCACGCTCGAGACGGTCGTGCTCCCCGCCGGCACCACGCCGCCGGGCGCCGGTCCCTGGGACGCGCTGCTCAAACCGCTGACGAAGGGCGGGCGGATCGTTCGGGACCTGCCGCCGCCGCGCACGATCCGCGACTACGTCCTCGAGCAGCTCGAGCCGGTGTCGCTCGACACGCTTCGGCGCTCTGCCCAGCGCCGGGACTTCTGAGCGGGCTTCCGGATGTCCATCCTGGCCGAGATCGTCGGGCACAAGCGGCAGGAGGTCGCCGCGCGCAAGACGGCGACGCCGCGCGCCGCGCTGGAGGCACGCTGCGCGACCCTGCCCCCGCCGCGCGACTTCGAGCGCGCGCTGGCGCCGGCGCCGGGACGCGCGCGGCTCGTCGCCGAGGTGAAGAAGGCCTCCCCCTCGCGCGGCGTCCTCAGGGCAGATCTCGACCCGGTGGCCCTCGCGTCGACCTACGCCCGCCATGGCGTGGACGCGATCTCGGTTCTCACCGACGCGAAGTATTTCCGCGGCAGCCTCGACGACCTCTGCGCGGTACGCGCCGCGGTGGACGTGCCTCTTCTGCGCAAGGACTTCACGCTCGACGAGTACCAGCTCTGGGAGGCGCGCGCCGCCGGCGCCGACGCCGTGCTGCTCATCGTCGCCATCCTCGAGCCCGAGCGGCTGCGCGACCTCGCGGCGGCGGCCAAGGGGCTCGGCCTCGCGGCGCTGGTGGAGTGCCACACCGCGGCCGAGGTGGACCTGGCGCTCGCGACGGGCGCGCGGGTGCTCGGCATCAACAACCGCGACCTGGCGACGTTCGAGACGCGGCTCGAGACGACGCTGGCGCTGCTGCCGCAGATTCCGCCGGGCCCGATCGTCGTGAGCGAGAGCGGCTTCTTCACGGGCGCCGACGTGCGGCGGGTGATCGAGGCGGGCGCCCACGCCGTGCTCGTCGGCGAGGGCCTCGTGAAGGCGGCCGACGTCGGCGCGAAGATCCGCGAGCTGAGGCTGGCGTGACCCGCGTCAAGGTCTGCGGCATCACCAATCTCGAGGACGCCCGGCAGGCCGTGCACGCGGGCGCCGACGCGCTCGGCTTCATCTTCGTCGAGAACACGCCGCGCTTCGTCACGCCCGAGCAGGTGGCGCCGATCGTCCGGAAGCTGCCGCCGTTCGTCACTCCAGTCGGGGTCTTCTGGGACCATCCGAGCGGCCACGTGAAGTCCGTGGTGGAAGCATGCGGGCTGCGCGCGATCCAGCTCCACGGCGACGAGAAGCCGGAGGACTGGCAGGGCGCGCCGGTGCCCGTCGTCAAGACGATCAAGCTGCCGCCCGCCTCGACGATCGAGGGTCTGCCGGAGTACCGCGTCCGCGAGCGGTTCGGCGCGTTTCTCTGGCGGCAGATCGCGGCGGCGATCCTGTTCGACAGCGAGGCGCGCTGGAGCGAGGGCGAGACGCGCGAGCCCGTCGAGTGGCAGACGATCCGGATGCTGGGCGCCATGGCGCCGCCCGAGGCGCGGATGCCGATCGTGCTCTCGGGCGGGCTCACGCCGGGCAACGTTGCGCGCGCCGTCGCGGTCGTCCAGCCGTTTGCGGTGGACGTGAACTCCGGCGTGGAGGCGCGGCCGGGCAAGAAGGATCCCGACAAGGTCCGGCGCTTCATCGCCGAGGCGAAGGGCGCGCGATGAGGCTGCCCGACGCCCGCGGCCACTTCGGGCGTTTCGGCGGGCGCTTCGTGCCGGAGACGCTGATGGCGCCGCTCATCGAGCTGGAGAAGGCGTACCTCGCGGCGCGGCGCGACCGTACGTTCCAGGCGCGCTTCGCCTCGCTGCTCGCGGACTACGCGGGGCGGCCGACGCCGCTCTACTTCGCGGCGCGGCTCACCGAGCACTGCGGCGGCGCGCGCATCTGGCTCAAGCGCGAGGACCTCTGCCACACCGGCGCCCACAAGATCAACAACGTGCTCGGCCAGGCGCTGCTCGCCGCGCGCATGAAGAAGACGCGCATCATCGCCGAGACCGGCGCGGGCCAGCATGGCGTGGCCACCGCCACCGCCGCCGCGCTGCTCGGCGTGCCGTGCGAGGTCTACATGGGCGCGGAGGACATCGCGCGCCAGGCGCTCAACGTCTTCCGCATGCGACTGCTCGGCGCCAAGGTCATTCCCGTCGAGTCGGGCAGCAAGACGCTCAAGGACGCGGTGAACGAGGCGCTGCGCGATTGGGTCACGAACGTGCACACGACGTACTACCTGCTCGGCTCGGCGCTCGGCCCGCACCCCTATCCGATGATGGTCCGTGATTTCCACACCGTCATCGGCAAGGAAGCGCGCACGCAGTCGCGGCGCGCTATCGGGCGGGTGCCCGACGTGGTCGTCGCGTGCGTCGGCGGCGGGAGCAACGCGATCGGCCTGTTCCACCCCTTCATTGAAGAGCGCCGAACAAGGATAGTGGGTGTCGAGCCCGGCGGCGGCGGGCTCGCCAGCGGCAAGCACGGCGCGTCGATGGCCGCCGGCGCCGTCGGCGTGCTGCACGGCTCGATGAGCTATCTGTTGCAGAACGACGATGGCCAGGTGGCCGTCGCGCATGCCATCTCGGCGGGGCTGGACTATCCCGGCGTCGGC
>WNEV01000035.1_pt1 | contig 75692 bp, 64 predicted proteins | sample 5399861 | NCBI WGS metagenome assembly WNEV01 (sample SAMN13153335, study PRJNA577476) | soil metagenome | isolation source: 40 cm grassland meadow soil 2 days after 3rd rain plot 2 | place: USA:California | collected 2015-11-11 | reverse complement strand
CGCCTCCGGAGACACGCCCGGCGCCCGGCCCTTCCCCTCCCGGCCGACCTGCCGGAGTTCGTGCGGCCGGAGCTTCGCCTCGAGTACCGCGACTGGCGGGAGCGGCGCAGCCGCGAAGCGGCCCGCGACGACCGGCCCAACGGCTATCTGGCCCTGCGGGCCGAGGCGGATGGGTTTGTGGCGATGAACTGGGAGGCCGCCAGCACCCTCGGCGTCCGGCGCTCCTTCCCCTTCTTCAATCGCGAGGTGCTCGAACTGGCATTCCAGTGCCACCCGGCGGAGCTCGTGGGGCCCGGGCCGAAGAAACTGCTGCGCACAGCCCTGAGGCGTGACGTTCCCCCAGTGAACCTCGAGCGTGCCGATAGAGGGCGTTTGGGCTCCGATTTCATGAGCGCGAAGCACTCGCGTGCCCACCCGCTCCCCGAAGGTTTGCGCCCGATTGTGCGAGCCGAATGGTTTCGCCCATTCCGAAGCCTCGAACATGGAGAAGCCCACGGGCTTGAACAGCTGGAGTTGTTCGTTTCATCGCTCGCGCTGCACCGGCACCGGGGTGCGGCATCACTTCTCTCGAACGCGAGGAGCCATGTATGACTGGGGAACACAAACCATCGCCAGATCCGAAGGATCTCGGCCCCAAGCCATATGAAACGCCCAAGCTGGAGCGACTCGGGCCGGTGGAAGAGCTCACGCAACTCGCTCCCACGCTTCCAGGCGTTGACACGATGATCGTCCTGGGCACTCAGTGACCGCAGAAGCCGTCGTCCGCCGGAACCTGCGCCTAACGCAGGAACTGCTCGCCCTGCACGCTCAGCTGGAGGCTGCCGGTGTTTCGGCCGTCCCATTCAAGGGGCCGATGCTGGCCGTGCAACTCTACGGCAACCTGGCCATGCGACAGTCTCACGATCTCGACTTTTTGATCGACCGCGCTGATCTCAGGCGCGCTGCTGAGGTGCTAGTCTCGCGTGAATACCGGCCGCCGGCGCTCCTCGCCACCCCGTGCGGCGCCCGCTTCCTCGATACGCAGCGGCAGTATCGTTTCACCCGTGACGACGGCGCCATCGTCGAGGTGCACTGGGATCTCGCGCCCAATCACCTTCCGTTCCCCGTCGATCCCGAGAGTGTTTGGTCATCAGTCGAGTTCATACATCTCGGCGGCCGGCTCGTGCCGACAGTCGGCCGGAGTCAACTGCTCCTCCTGCTGTGTGCCCACGGCGCCAAGCATTGCTGGGTTCGGCTCTCCTGGATCCGTGACGTGGCGCAGCTCGTGCGAGTTGAAGCGAACACCGACTGGGAAGCCGTCGTAACCGAGGCGCGCCACCGCGGCGCTGTCCGCATGGTGCTGCTCGGCCTGGTGCTCGCCGCCGAGTTGTGTGACGCCCCGGTCCCGCTGGCCGTCATCGAGCGAGCGCGGTCCGATGTGGCAGTATCGTCCCTCGCGCGCGAGGTCCGGGAGCGGCTCTCGACCGATCCACCGCACGAGCCCACCGCCTGGGAGTCACACCGCTTTCAGTTCCGTGTGCGCGAGCGGTGGCGCGATCGGATTCGAATGATGGGCGTCCTCACCTTCATCCCCAGAGTAACCGACTTGGAGTGGGTGCGTCTGCCCGAGCCACTCTATGTCCTGTATTACGTGCTCCGCCCGTTGCGCCTGCTCGTGAAGTACCTGGTCCGCCCCGTCGCAAAGTACGCGACGCGTGTCATGAGTCGGAGCAGCAGGCAACTCCAGGTAAGCGGTCGATCCGCGCAAGAAGGCTGATGTCGGCACTGTTTTGCCTATGCACCACGCCGAGCGTACCTTGAGATTGGCGACCGGATCGCTCTGCGTGGAGGCGTCGTGCCGGTCACCGCAAAACTCTCACAGAAGCTCTACGACAAGCTCGGCGAAGATGTCGCCAATGAGCTGGTGGATTGGTTCAACGCCGTGGACGCTACGTACCGAGCCGATCTTCGAGAACTGAACGAGCTCAACTTCGCGCGGTTCGATGCGAAGCTCGAGCAGCGGTTGGCCGAGCAGGAGGCTAACTGGGACCGGCGCTTCGCGGAGCTCGACGTGAAATGGGAGCAGCGCATCGCTGAGCTAAGACTCGAACTGGTGACTGGGCTTGCCGACGTGAAGAGCGGCCTTAAGTGGATGTACGCGTTCTGGGCGCCCACGGCGCTGGCCGTGATCGGCACAGGCGCCGGGGTGATCAGCCTGCTGCTCCGCCGATAGGGTCCCCCGCGTCCGGGACGCTCGCCCAGGACATCGTCCGCGCCGGCGTCACGCGTTTTTTTGCTCTATGCCCGCGACAAAGCGCTCCCCCATATTGCGCCCGACCCTTGGCCCCGGAGACCTGAAATGCAGGCTTTCGACAGCTCCCTTACCCTGCTTGTCGAGCCTACCCGACGGCTCACGGAGCAGGACTACGAGCGCCTCGACCACTTCCTCGGAAGGCACTTCGCGGAGCTCTCGATCGAGATCATCAAGCTCGCCGCATTCTGCTGGGTGATGGTGCTCGTCCTGGCCGTGATTGTCATCAGCGCGCTCCGGTGACCCTCGGGGGCAATCGATGTCCTGGGACATTCGCCGCCAAGGCCGCGCCTGGACCGCTTCGGAAGCTCCGGCTCGGTGGGCTCTCACGCCAGAGAAGATCGAGATGTGGGGCGGTAAGCTCTTTCTCACGGATGAGGAGCGGCTCACGATGCTCGGCCTACTCATCGAGAACGTCGGGGTCGACGCCGCTGTCCGCCTCGGGGACCCAGAGGTCTGGCGCCAGGCCGTGGCCGCGCTCCCGCACGGCTGACCATGGGCTGAGGTCCAGGCTACAACGTGATCCCCCGCCCGATCGCCGCCAGCCGGTGCCGCGCCATCCCCAGGTTGGCTCCCTCGCGGTCGAGCACGAGGTAGAGAAAGACCTTCAGCTCCGGCCCCACGAACCGGATCAGGTGATACTGCTTCCCCAGCGTGATCATCACGTCCTCGAGCGTGTCCTTCGTCCCCAGCGCGGCCATCACGCGCAGCTTGGCCCGCACGAAGTCGGCCGCGCCCGCGGCCGCGAGCTCCACGTTCAACCCGGCGCTGCCGCCCGCCACGCCGAGGCTCATGCCGCTCCCGCCGTCCACCAGCGCCACGCCGAGCGCACCGTCGATCTCCATCGCCTCGTCGAGCGCCTCCTGCAGGTCCGGGCGCTGCGCCGCGACCGGCCGGACCTCGTCCGCCGGCTCGAGCCCCCGCCCGCGCTCGTCCAACAGTTGCGCCGCCTCCATCAACACCTGCTGCAGCGGTTGGTCGATCGTGCGATCGCGCGCCGTGCGCCGGTAGAAGATTTCGAGGCGGGGATCGGGCCAGCCCACCACTTCGTTCACCGCCGCCAGTCCCCGGAGCCGCCGCGTCTCGGCGTGCACCAGGGCGCCGCTATCGAAATAGAGCCGCCCCTCCTCGTTGCCTGAGTGCACCACGATCAGCGCGGTCTTGCGCTCCACCTCGAGCAGCTGCAGGAACCCGAACAGCGTGACACCCGTGATCCGCCCCACCGTCGTGGGGCTGAGCGAGCGCTGCAATTCGTCGGCGAGCGCGGACAGCTCCACCGGCTTCGTGAACGTCGCCGCGATGCCGAAGCGCTGCAGCTGCTCCGCGAGCTCCGGCGTGATCCGCTGCCCCGTCATCACGGCGACCGGCGTGCGCACACCGCGCTCCAGCAGATGGCCCAGCAGTGTGAGGCCGTCCATCACCGGCATCTGCAGGTCGGTCAGGATGGCGTCCACCTGGTGCTCCCCGAGCAGCTCGAGGGCGCGCTCCCCGTGCTCCGCCGGCATGACGGCAAACACGCCGGTGCGGTTCAGCGCGCGGGTGAGCGCGAGACGAACGAACTCGTCGTCCTCGACGAGCAGCAAGGAGGTTGTGGTCAGGTGTCGACTCCGGGCATCAGGATATGCGAGGACGGGCGAGCTCGGCAAGGTTAGATTCCCCGCCATGTCCCGGCTCTGCGCCCTGCTCCTGCTCGCCGCCGCGTGCGAGCGCACTTCGCAAGCCCCCGCACCTGCGACACGCCTCATGGTGAGCCCGGCGTGGGCCACCGTGGCGCCGGGCGACACGACCCGGCTCCACGCCGCCACGCTCGGCCCGCAAGGCGACACCCTCGCCGTGCCCACGACCTGGGCGAGCGCCGACCCCACGGTCGCCACCGTGGACTCGGCCGGCCTGGTCCGCGGCCGCGCCCAGGGCGTCGTGACGATTGAAGCAACCGCGGGATTACTCGCCGCCCGGATCACCGTCGCCGTCGAGCCGGCGGTGCTGCTCGGCGCCGGCGACATCGCGAGCTGCACGTCCCAGGGCGACGAGGCGACCGCCGCGCTGCTCGACACGCTGCCCGGCGTCGTGTTCACCGCGGGCGACAACGCGTATCCCGACGGGAGTACGTCCGATTACTCGGGCTGCTACAACAGCTCCTGGGGACGTCACAAGCCGCGCACGCGCCCGGCGCCGGGCAATCACGAGTACTACAGCGCCGGCGCGGCGCCTTATTACGCGTACTTCGGCGCGCTCGCGGGCGACTCCGGGAAGGGGTACTACAGCTACACCATCGGGACGTGGCACATCATCTCCCTCAACAGCAACATCCCCGCGACGCCCGGCTCGCCGCAGGAGCAGTGGCTCCGTGCCGATCTCGCCGGGCACCCGGCGCGCTGCACTCTCGCCTACTGGCACCACCCGCGCTTCAGCTCGGGCAGCGAGCACGGCAGCACCCCGGCCACCCAGCCGCTGTGGCAGGCGCTGTACGATGCCGGCGCCGATGTCGTCGTCTCGGGCCACGAGCACGACTACGAGCGCTTCGCGCCCCAGACCGCCGCCGGCGCGCTCGACACGGCGCGCGGCATCCGCGAGTTCGTCGCCGGCACCGGCGGCATGAGTCACTACGCCTTCGGCCCGCCCATCGCGAACAGCGAAGTGCGCGACAACACCACATTCGGCGTGCTGCAGCTGACGCTCAAACCGGGCGGCTACGACTGGCGCTTCATTCCGGTGGCGGGCGGGGCGTTCAGCGATGCGGGGAGCGGGAGCTGCCACTAAGGGTCCTGCGGGGAGTGGAAACCACCGATGGGGGGACCGCCACCTTAGGAAGGATGGAAAGGCGCGGACCCGAAACCCGGTCGGCCAGCTCCTCTTGGCCCACTCCCCGCAGCTATCGCTCCAGTCCGCAGGAATCAGGCCGTGGCGCACGCTGGCACGCGGCGCCCGCTCGCCCCGGCGGTACTGTCAAGCTCCAGTGCAGTGTCGCAGTACAGCCACAGGTCCGCCGGGCACATGGCGCTCCGCAACGCCGAATTGGTCAGGAGCGGGGGAGCGGCGTGTGGCACCCGGCTTGCGAGAACGCACGCCCATGGCGCGCACGACAGCAGTCCTGCTGGCTCTGGCGGTCGTTCCTGCGGCCGCGGCTGCGCAGCGTCTCGCCCCCCCCCTGCCAACGCTCCACGTGGGTGCCACCATTCCGGCGCGCGTGTCCTGGAGGGCGTCAGACGTGGCGCTGGCGGGCGCGTTCGTCGTCGCCCTGGCGATCGACGCCGCGCAGACGCGCTCCATCGCCCAAGGTGGGTGGCAGGGCTACCGCGAAATGAATCCCATCCTGGGGCCGCATCCCAGCGTCGGGCAGGTGAACACCTATACCGCCGTGGCCGGCCTGACGGTGCTCGGTGCCGCGGCCGTGGTGCCCGCGCGCGTGCGGCCGTGGCTGCTCGGCGTCGCCCTCGCCGTCGAGACGTTCACGATCGCCGGCACTGTGCGGCAGGGTGTTGCGCTGAGGTTTCCCTAGCGAGCGCTGAGGACAGGCCCGGGGCCGCTATACTTCTCCGCGCCATGGCCCCCCCTCCCCGCCGCGCCTTCCTCGCCACCGCCGCGGGCGCGGTGGCGGCCGCCGCTCTGGGCGACGGGTTCCTCGTCGAGCCCACAGCCCTCGAAGTCACACACCACGACCTGCCGGTGCCCGGCCTCGCGCCCGCGCTCGCCGGGCTGCGCCTCGCCTGCGTCGCCGACGTGCACCTGCACCGCGGCGTGCCCGCGCCCGCCCGCGCGGCCCTGGCGGCGCTGGCGCGCGAGCGACCCGACGTGGTCGCCCTGATCGGGGACATCTGCAATCAGCGGAGCGACCTCCCCACCCTCGTCGCCTGGGCGCGCGAGGCGCGCGGCACGACTGCGACGGTCGCGACGCTCGGCAATTGGGAGCACCACGCGGGCATCGACCGCGCCGCGGCCGAGCGGGCCTACGGATACGCCGGGGTGGAGCTGCTGTACAACTCGGTGGCGCGCGTGACGCGGGGCGGCGCCGGCCTGGTGCTCGTGGGCATCGACGACCCGGTGCGGGGCCATCCCGACCTCGGGGCGGCGCTCGCGGGCGTCGGCACGGCCGAGCCGAGCATATGGCTGATCCACGGTCCGGGGTACGTGGACGCGGTGGCGCCGGGCACCGCGCCCCGCCCGGCCGCGGTCGTCGCCGGGCACACCCACGGCGGCCAGATCCGGCTGCCGTTCTACACGCCCTACACGCCACCCGGCAGCGGCCGCTTCGTCGCAGGCTGGTACGGTGACACCGTCGCGCCGCTCTACGTGACGCGCGGCATCGGCACCGTCGGCATCCCCGCGCGGCTCTTCTGTCCGCCCGAGCTGCCCGTGTTCACGCTGCGGCCGGCGTGAGGGCGCGGCTGAAGCCGCGGCTCGGTGTTCACTCAGCTCCGGGCCCGCGACGCCGGCCCGGGCGTGTCAGGGCACGATGTCGACGGCGATCCCCGCCCGCCGCAGCCGCCCGAGTAGCGGCGCTTCCACCCGCGCCGTCACCTCGACCACCCCATCCACCTGCACTTCGGCCATCACTTCCGAGTCGCGATGCAGCGAGGCGAGGAGCCGCCCGTCCCCCACCGGCACACGGATCTGGGCGATGGGGCGGAGGGCTTGGGCCGATGTGCGGAGCGCGGAGCGGAGGGCGTCCACCCCACCCCAAGTCGGAACGCGGAACGCGGAACGCGGAACAGAACACGTGAGCACCGAGTGCGGGTAGCGCTCCCGCACCTGAGTAAGAAACGCCTCGGGGTCCGGCAGTAAGTCGGCCTTGTTGAACGCGTAGATCACTCGTTTGCGGTCGGGACTTGCATTACTGTTCCGCGTTCCGCGTTCCGCGTTCCGCGTTTCTCTCTCCGCGTTCTGCATTTCTCCATCCACGACCTCCACCTGCTCCTCCCACGTCGGATGCGCCGCGTCGATCACGTGCAGCAGCAGGTCCGCCTCCCGGGCCTCCTCCAGCGTGGCGCGGAACGAGGCGACGAGATGGTGCGGCAGCTTGCGGATGAACCCGACGGTGTCCGTGAGGCGGAAGCGGTAGCCGCCCCCGACGTCCACCTCGCGGGTGAGGGTGTCGAGCGTGGCGAACAGGCGGTCCTCGACGAAGATGTCGTCGCCCGACAGGGCCCGCAGCACGCTCGACTTGCCGGCGTTGGTGTAGCCGACGAGCGCGGCGGACGGGAGGTCGCGGCGCCCCTGGCGCTGGTTGGCGCGATGGTCGGCGACTTCCTCGAGCCGGCGCTTGAGACCCGAGATCTTGCGGCGGATCGCACGGCGGTCCGTCTCGAGCTGCGTCTCGCCCGGCCCCCGCAGACCGATGCCGCCCCGGATGCGCGACAGGTGGGTCCACATGCGCGTGAGCCGCGGCAACAGGTACTCGAGCTGCGCCAGCTCGACCTGCATCTTCGCCTCGGCCGAGCGGGCGCGCGTCGCGAAGATGTCGAGGATCACCTCGGTGCGGTCCATCACCCGCACGCTGAGCGCCTGCTCGAGATTCTGTCCCTGCACCGGGGAGAGCGGCTCGTCGAACAACACCAGGGTGGAACGCGCGTCCCGTACCACGCCCTTGAGCTCCTCCACCTTCCCCTGGCCAAGGTAGAGGTTCGGTGTGGGGGCTTCGACCCGCTGGTAGGTCCGGCCGACGACCTCGGCGCCCGCCGTGTCGGCGAGCCGGTCGAGCTCGTCCAGGTGCTCGTCCACCAGCCCCGCGTCCTCGGACCCCTTGCGCGGGGCGCCGACGAGAAAGGCGCGCTCGACGGGTGGTTGGATGTCGATCAGCTGGCGGATGCCGCGAAACCTCTCGCTCAGGATCCAGGAGTAAAGGTAATGGGTCCTGTCAACCGCGGGGGCGCCGCCCCGGTCGGGTGCGGCGCGGTGGCTCCGCGCCCGGCTCCGGGCAGGGCGGCAGCGTGAGCACGAAATGGAAGCGGGCGCCCCATCCCGGTCGCGTCTCCACCTTGAGCTCGGACCCCATGGCCGCGAGCAGCTTCCGGCACATCGTAAGCCCGAGCCCCGTCTGGGAGAACGAATAGCCCGGTCGGCCGACGGCCGGGCGCAGCGGCTGATACAGGCTCTCGACCACCTCGGGGGCGATGCCCTTGCCGCTGTCCCGCACGGCGAACTCGACCTGCGACGGGCCGAGCTCTTGGGTCACGATCTCGACGTACCCCGCCTCGGTGAACTTCAGCGCATTGGTGGTGAGGTTGAGGAGCACGCGACTGAGCGCCACGGGGTGACCGAGGCGGTGGTCGCGGGTGGGCGGCAGCACCCGCACCGCGAGCTGCTTCTCCTCCGCGATCGGCCGCACGATGTCGCGCACCGACTCGAGCGCGGCCGCGACCGAGAACGGAACCGGCTGCTTCTCGACCAGCTCGTCGCCACCCCGGGCCAGCTCGATGAGGTCGCTCGCGACGGAGCTCAGCCCCAGGGCGGCCCCGTAAATGAGGGCGAGCTGGCGCCGCTGCATCTCGTTCACCGTCCCGCTCTGCCCGCGCTGCAGCGTTTCCGCGAGAAACAGGATGGAGGTGAGGGGCGAGCGGAGATCGTGCGCGACGTCCACCACGATCTCCAGTCCGTTCGGACCTGCGAGCCGCGACGTGAAATCCTGCAACCAGTCGGGCTCGATCGCCACGCGGACCCGCTCGATGGCGGTGAGCGCCGCCAGGACCTCGGCGGGCGCGGCGGCGGCGGCGGACCAGCTCTGGATCACCTCGGACCGCAGCAGCTCGAGCAGGCGCTGGCCAAGCACGGAGCGCGCCGGGGTGTCGACCACGATCTCGCCGGCGACCTGTTGCCGATGCACGCCGAGGGCGAGCGCTTCCACGATCTCGAGGACTTCGCCCTGGGCCTTGCCGCTCTCGCGCTCCCACGCCGTCACCACACGTCGCGCGGCCGCCTGGAGCAGCGCCGACGGCACGGCGGCGAACCGCTCTGCCTGCGGCGCGGGCGGATACGAGCTGCGGCTTAGGTTACGGGGGGCAGACAGCGGGCTGGGGCTGGGTCGTGTAGTCATCCGCACGGGTTCGCAAGGGCGCGCCGTAAGTTGCACGCCCCACTGCGATCCCGCTAGACGCGAGAAAAGCCCGCCGTACCGGCCTGAAACGGTGCCCCGGCGGCCGTCACTCGTCGAACCGGCGGATGCGCGCGGCGCGCCCGGCTGCGCGCGTCAGCGCCAGGGCCCGGCTCGCCCGCCCCAGCAGGCCCTCCGGCTCGACCGGCGTCGCGTGGGCGTCGCTCACGGCGAAGTAACCCGCGCGCACCTCGAGCGGCGGGGTGGCCTCGCCCGGCTCGGGTGACTCATGCTCGATGGCGGCGCTCAGCCGCCGGGCGAGTTGCTCCGCGCCGACGGCGTCCGTCGCGGGGGCGAGCACCGCGAACTCCGTCCCGTTCCACCAGGCGATCGTGTCCGAGAGGCGCCCGTGGGTCTGGAGCGCCTGCGTGACGCGGGCGCGGATCGCGGCGCGTGAGCGGCGGGGCTCTTCCTCGCCTGCTGCCGCCGCCCCGAGATCGGCGCTGAACAGCACGCACGCCAGCGCGGCGTGCAGCCGCAGCGCCTCGGCGACGACCTCGCGGGCCCGACGCCGCAACCCGCGCCCGTTGTACAGGCCCGTCGCTTCGTCGATGAGGACGCCGGCCCCGGCCCGGTCCGCTTCCCGTTTCGCGCGCACGTAGCCGTCGAGCTTCAAGAGCAGCTCCTCGCCGTCGAGCGGGAAGCCGAGCAGCTCCCACGCGCCGGCGCGCAGCCAGCTGAGGCGCCGCTCGCGCGTGACCGTCGCCGCGCTGACGCCGAGAATCGGCGTGGCGGGCGACACCGCCGGATCACGACGCAGCTCGCGACACAGCTCCTCGCCGCTCGGCTGCTCCAGTTCGACCGCAATCAGGATGACGTCGGGCTGCGCGCGGCGCGCGCCCTCGCGCGCATCGGCGGCGGTGGCCGCGCGCAGCACCCGATAGCCGGCGGGCTCGAGCACGCTGGCGAGGGCGCGCGTCGCCCATTCGTCGGGAGAGACGATGAGCGCGAGTCCGGGCGACGACGCTGCGGGAGTAGCCACGGTGTTCCTCAGGAGCGCAGAGGCAATGGTAGTGCCAGCACGGGGGGCGCGCCCCGACCGCGGCTACACGATTCGGCTGCGGGGGTTCCTTAAAGGATGGGTGTGGCGCGGGAGCGACGATACTGGGCCTTCCCCGGGGTGCACACCTGGGAGAAGTCCCAGGTCAGGGAGTGATCAGCCCTTCGCGGATGGCGTAGCGCACGAGCCCGGCGGTGTCGTGGATGTCGAGCTTGTCCATCACCCGGCCGCGGTGAAACTCGGCGGTCTTGACGCTGATCTGCAGCAGGTCGGCGATTTGCTTGGACGACTTGCCCTCGGCGACGAGCTGTAGCACCTGCCGCTCCCGCGGGCTCAACGGGCCGCCCGAGTTGGCGTGTGCGCCGGTCACGGCGTCGATGAAGCCTTGCGACACGCCGGGGCTCACGTACAGCCCGCCGCGCTGCACGGTGCGGATCGCATCTTCCAGGTCGTCGATGCCCTGGGACTTCATGACGAAGCCGCGCACGCCCGCCTGCAGCGCCTCCGGCACGAAGTGGGCGTCCTCGAGCGCCGTCAGCAGGATGACCCGGGTCGCGGGGCTCATGCGGCAGAGCTCCCGCGCCGCGTCGACGCCGTTGAGGAGCGGCATCGCGACATCGAGCACCGCGACGTCCGGGCGCAGCCGGCACGCCGCGTCGACGGCGGCCCGGCCGTCGGCGGCCACACCCACGACTTGGAAGCCGTGGCGCTCCAGCAGGGCCTTCAGGGCCTGGCGCACCACCTCATGGTCGTCGGCCAGGAGCACGCGCGGCGGCATGCCGCGCTCAGGCAAGACGCTCACAGGGCGCGAAGGCTATCGTGGGAGGGGGAGCGACGCAAGCGTTGCGCTCAGTCCATGCTCGCTCCGTCGCACAGCACGGCGACGATCCGCGCCGCGGTATTCCCGTCCCAGCGCTCGATCGTGGGCGGCGGCATGCGGCGTCGCCCCCACAGCTGCCGCGCCGCCTCGCACAGCGCGTCGCGCCGGGCGGCGACGAGCCGGTTGGTGCCGGCGCTACAGGTAATCGGGCGCTCGGTGTTGGGACGCACGGTCAAGCACGGGATGCCGAGGTAGGTCGTCTCCTCCTGGAGCCCGCCCGAGTCTGTGATCACCGCGTCACTCCCCAGCACCAGCTGCAGCATGTCCACGTAGGACACCGGGTCGAGCAGCGCGAACCGATCGGGGCGGGGCGGCGTCCACGCCATCCCCTGCAGGCGCGCGCGGGTGCGCGGGTGCACCGGGAACAGGATGCGGCGATCGCCGCTGAGCTCCGCCAGCGCGTCGAGCAGCTGGCGCAGCGTGGCGGCATCGTCCACGTTCGCGGGCCGGTGCAGCGTCACGACCACGTACGGCCCGGCCGCCGCGCCCGCCGCGCCCGCCGGTCCCGCGCCGTTGCGCCGCCGCGCCTCCGGCAGCAGCGCCACCAGCGAGTCGATCATGATATTCCCCACGAAGTGGACGCGCTCCCGCGGAATCCCTTCGGCCAGCAGGTTGTCTCCCGCATCGCGCGACGGCGTGAACAGCAGGTCGGACAAGCGGTCGGTCACCACGCGGTTGATCTCCTCCGGCATGGACCAATCGCGGCTCCGGAGACCGGCTTCCACGTGCCCGACGCGAATCCCGAGCTTCGCGGCCACGAGCGCCGCCGCGAGCGTGGAGTTGACGTCGCCGTACACGAGCACCACGTCCGGTCGGGCCTCGAGGCACACCGGCTCGAGCCGCTGCATCACGGCGGCGGTCTGCTGGGCGTGCGAGCCTGCGCCGACCGCGAGATTGCAGTCCGGCCGGGGGATGGCGAGGTCCCGGAGGAAGGCGTCCGACATCTCGGGATCGTAGTGCTGGCCGGTGTGCACGATCAGGTGCCGCACGTCGGCCCGGCGCGCCAGCTGGCGGGCGAGGGGCGCCAGCTTCATGAAGTTGGGGCGCGCGCCCACCACCGAGAGGATCGTGCTGGGCGCCCGCCGCCCGCCCATCAATGAATCCGGCTGATGGTGAAGGCCGCCGCGGTGACGCTGACGAGCAGGCCAAGGATCTGGAACGCGCGGTCGCCCCCGACCCGGCCGGCCGGCACGACCACGCGGTCCCCCGCCCGCAGGTTCAACTGGTCGAGCGACGCGCCCCGCCCCAGCGCCTGCTGCAGTGGCGCACCGCTCCAGATCTCCGCGCCGCCGCGCTCGACGCGCATGCCGGCCACCTTCGCTTGCGGCAGCAGCCCGCCGGCGATCCCCATCACGTCCGCGAGGGGCACCTCCGGCGCGACGGCGTAGAAGCCGGGCTTCGCGACGCTGCCGTCCACCAGGATGCGGATGAGCGGGCGCGCCTCCACCACCGGGTCGCGCACGTAGCGCGCCAGGTGCTGCTCCAGCCGGTGCTGTAGCTCGGAGCGCAGCACGCCCGCGAGCGGCACCGCGCCCAGCTGCGGGAGGCCGAGCATCGGTCCCTCTCCGACCGCGAACGTGTCGGTGAGCTCCCGCTCGCCCTGCACCCGGACGAAGATCCGGTCGCCCGGCTCAAAGTCGCCGCTGTCGAGTCGCGTGCGGAGCAGCGTCACCACCGCCCCCGCGTGCGAGTCTTGCCGGGCCCGGACGAGCGCCTGCTGGAGCTGCTCGCGGGTCGCCAACGCCGGACCGACGTCGCGCGCAGTGAGACCTTGCCCTGCCGCGGCGCCGGCCGCGGCGAGGAGGACGAGCGGGAGGACGAAGTACGAGACGAGGCGCATGGCTACTCCACGGTGACGCTCTTCGCGAGGTTGCGCGGCCGATCGACGTCGCACTGGCGTCGCACCGCGATGTGGTAGGCCAGGAGCTGCAACGGGATCACGGTCAGAATCGGGGAGAGGAGCGGGATGGTCTCCGCCACCCGGAGCTGGTGATCCACCAGACCCGCGAGGTCGCCATTCCCCTCGGTCGTGACCGCGATGAGGCGACCGCCCCGCGCCCGTACCTCCTGCATATTGGACACGACCTTCGAGTACACGTCGTCCTTGGGGGCGACGAACACGACGGGCATCTCGGCGTCGATCAGCGCGATCGGCCCATGCTTCATCTCCGCCGCCGGATACCCCTCGGCGTGGATGTAGCTGATCTCCTTCAGCTTCAGCGCGCCCTCGAGCGCCACCGGAAAGCTGACGCCGCGCCCGAGGTACAGGAAGTTGCTGCGGTCGCCATAGGCGTCCGCGATCGCGCGCACCTGCGGCTCGAGCGCCAGCACGCGACTGATGAGGCTGGGCAGCTGGGCGAGGCGGCACCCGATCTCTTGCCCGGCCTCGACGGACAGCCCCCGTTGCCGCCCGAGATACAACCCCAGCAGCGCCAGCGCGGCGATTTGCGACGTGAATGCCTTCGTCGAGGCGACGCCGATCTCCGGACCCGCGTGCAGGTAGATCCCGCCGTCGGCTTCGCGCGCAATCGTGCTCCCCACGACGTTGATCAGGCCCAGCACGCGGGAGCCGGCCGCCCGCGCGGCGCGCATGGCCTCGAGTGTGTCGGCGGTCTCTCCCGACTGGGAAATCGCCACCGTGAGCGTCCCCGGCAGGGAGAGCTGGGTACGGTACCGGTACTCCGACGCGTACTCGACGGCCACCGGAATGCCGGCCAGCGCCTCGATGATGTGGCGACCGACCAGCCCCGCGTGCCACGAGGTTCCGCACGCGATGATCACGATGCGCTGCAGGTCGGCGCACGCCTCGGGGGGAAGGTTGAGGCCGTTGAGTCGCGCCATCCCGTCCTCGAACAGCAGCCGCCCCCGCAGCGTGCTCCGCACCGTGTCCGGTTGCTGGCAGATCTCCTTCAACATGTAATGCGGGTAGCCGCCCAACTCGACCGCTGCGAGGTCCCAGGCGATGTCGTCCACGGCGCGGAGCTGCACGTGCGAGTCGCGGTCCACGACGTAATAGCGGTCCGGTGTGAGGACCGCGATGTCGCCGTCGTCCAGATACACCACCGAGCGCGTGTGCTCGAGAATGGCCGACGCGTCGGACGCCACGAAAAACTCCTCGTCGCCCACCCCCAACAGCACGGGCGACCCCTGCCGGGCCACCACGACCTTCCCCGGCTCGTCCGCGGAGACGACGGCCAGCCCGTACGTGCCGACTACGCGTTCCAGCGCCGCGATCACCCGCGCTTCGAGGCTGCCGCCGGGGGCTTCCTCGATCAGATGGGCGAGTGTCTCGGTGTCGGTCTCGGTCTCGAAGCGGTGGCCGCTGTTCGCCAGGGCCGCCCGCAGCGCGTCGGCGTTCTCGATGATCCCGTTGTGGACCAGCGCGACACGCCGGTGACAATCGACGTGCGGATGCGCGTTGCGCTCCGTGGGCGCCCCGTGCGTCGCCCAGCGCGTGTGCGCGATGCCGGTCGCCCCCTGGACCGGACGGCGCGCCACGAGCGCCTCGAGCGCGTCCACGCGGCCCGCGAGTTTGCGCGTCACCACGCCGCCGTCGACCTGCACGGCGAGCCCCGCCGAGTCGTAACCCCGGTACTCCAGGCGACTGAGCCCGCGGAGCAGGATCGGCGCCGCTTCGCGACGCCCGGTGTAGCCGACGATGCCGCACATGTCAGGCGCCTCTCCGACGCGCCACTTCCAGGAGCGGCCGCGCCTGGCCGGTGAGCCCGAACCGCGCGAGCTGCGACTGCTTGCGAAGCAGCCGCTCGGCGACATCCTCCCCGGTGAGGATCGTGCCGCAGGAGGCGCACAGCAGATTCCCGAGGCGATGCGCACCCCACACGCGGGCGGGAGACGGCGCCGCATGACGCACTCCGGTTGCGGAGGAAGCGATCTCACACCGGCGACACAGCATGCGGAGCACCGGGCCTTCAAATTCCGGGCCGGGTGGTGGTCTGCTCGGCAGCCGGCGGCAAGCCACTGCGAGCGCACGAGTTAGAACACGAACGCCGGGGCCGGCACCGCCCCACACCCGCCCGCGTTGCAGTTAGGTGGCAGGCCCCGGTCCGGCTGTGGGCGCGGAGCAGCAGTTTCGCGTTTCCGGTACGGAGCGGGCCCGACCAGACGCGGCCACGACGACCGCGCCAGGGTCTCCCGCGCGCGCACGAGTCCTGCAGCGGCAGCGGGCGTGACTCGTGCGGTCCGCCGGACTCCCCCACGCTAGCACGGCCCCCCATGCCCGACGCAGCGGGGGCCGCTCGCCCAGCGGTGATCCTGATCGCGACCAAGCAGGAATGGGCCACGCGGTCGCTCGAGAGCATCCTCGCTCCTCGGGGCTACGTCGTGCTCCGCAGTTACACCGCACGTCGCACGCTGGAACGCGCCCTGCGGGACCGCCCTGACATCATCGTCCTCGATGCGCAGCTCCCGGACTCGAACGGTGACGACCTGTGCCGCGCGCTCCGCACGCGGCACATCGTCGGCGACGGCACGCCGATCCTGCTCACGTTGCCCCGTCCCGCGACCCGACACGACCGCGTCGCCGCCCTGCGCGCGGGCGCCTGGGGCTGCCTCAGCGAGCCGTTCGATGCGGAAGAGGTGCTCGCGCTGATCGGCACCTTCGGGGCGGCGAAGCTCGCTGCCGATCGCGCCCGCGTCGCCGGGTTGGTGGACGAGGAGACGGGTCTCTACAACGTGCGCGGGCTCACGCGGCGCGCCCGGGAGGTCGCCTCGCACGCATCCCGCGCCCACGCGGCGCTGGCCTGCGTGGTGCTGGCGCCCGACGCGGAGGTGCGGGAGCCGGACGTCGCGCCGGGCGATCTGCCCCCGACCGTCTTGCAGCACGTCACTCGCGCGTTGAAATCCGCGGGGCGGCGCTCGGACGTGGTGGGGCGCCTGGGTCCAAGCGCGTTTGTCGTCGTGGCCCTCGATGCCGATGCGACGCAGGCGCGGCGGCTGGCCGAGCGCCTCGGGCAGGCCATCGTCGGCGGGGTCGACCCGCCCGGGGAGCCGCCGCCGTTCCGGTTGCAGGTGGGCTGTCACGGGGTGGCGGATTTCCACGCGGCGACGATGGACGCCGTCGAGCTGATCCTGCACGCGACCGCCGCGCTGCGGAAGGCACGCACCGATCCCGCGGGGGGCTGGCTGCGAAACTTCGACGACGGCGGCCCCGCGCCTCGGGCAGGCTAGAGGACTCCCCGCACACGATGGGTGGCGATCGCCACGCCCTCATCCCGCGTCCCGTAGCCGGCAAAGTAGCTGTAGTACCGGTAGACGCCGCCCGGCCGCACGTCGTTCACTACCACGCCGAGCAGGCGAATCGGCAGGTGGTCGAGGACCGAGAGCTTGGTCCGCGCGAGCGACAAGTCCGTGGCATCGGTGCGCAATACGAGGAGCATGTTGCTGGTGAGCGTGCCCAGCGTGTAGGGGTCCACACCGGATCCCAGCGGCGGACTGTCCACCAGGATGACGCTCCAGCTCGCGCGCAGGCGCGCCAGGAGCTCCGACATCGCCCCGGATCCGAGCAGCTCCGGGGAGTCGCGGAACCGCGTCCCGGCGCCGATGAACTGCAAGTCGGGATACGGCGTTCCCTGGACGGTCGCCTCGAAGGGGGCACGGCCCGCGAGAAAGTCGGTGAGCCCGGGCTGGCGCCGCGCGCGTACCGCTCGGTGCAGGCTGCCGCGGCGAACGTCGCCGTCTATCAGCAGGGTGCGGCGCCCCGCTTCGGCGAACGCGAGCGCCAGATTCGCCGACACGAACGATTTGCCGTCGCCGACGCCGGGGCTCGATATGGTGACGAGCATCGGCCCTGCCGCACCGTGGGCGTGCGTCAAGCTGAGGCGGATGCTCCGCATCGCCTCGATGGCGTGGGCCACCTGCTGGTCGTCCGGCCCCGCCCGGCGGTCCCGCACGTGGGGCAGCACGCCGATGATCGAGAGCCCCATCTGCTCCGTCACCTGGTCGGGGTGGTGCACGCGCGGGTCGAGGCGATCGACCACGACAGCAGCCACCATGCCGAGGCTCAACCCCACGACGAAGCCGAACGCCACAAGGCGGGAGGCGGTGTTCTTGGCCGCCTCTTGCGGCGAGACCGCCGCGTCCAGGACCTGGACGTCGGCGACCGTGCTCGCCTCCCCGAGCCGGGCCTCGTTGTAGCGCTGCTGGACGCTGGCGTACAGGTTCTCGGCGATCGACACGTCGCGCCGCAGTCGCCCCTCCTCGATGCTGCGCTGCGGGATAGCCTGCAGCTCTCGACCCCCGGCGCTGATCTCCGTCGCCAGCGTCTGGGCTCGCGCCCCAAGGTCGGCGTGCAGCGCCCGCGCCAGGCCGGGAATCGCCTGGCGCTGCAGCACGTCGATGTCCGTCGCCAGGCGTCGCACCGCCGGGTGATCCTCGGTGTAGCGGTACCGCAGCGCGCGGAGCTCCGCCCGCTTCGTGGTCAGCTCGCTCAGGGCTTGCTTCAGATCCAGGGACTGCTGTACGGCACCGATGGCCGCGAGCGCGTCGATGGAGGCGGCCGAATCGTGCGCCTGGGTGAGGACGAGCGCGACCGCGAGCTGATCGCGCCGCATCTGGTCATACGCCATCCGGAGGCCGAAGAACTCGCTCATCGGCGACTGCACTCCCGCGGCCGCGGCCGCGGCGGCGCCCGGATCCGGGGGCAGGGTGATCGTCCGCGTCCGGAACGCCTCATAGGCGCTCTCGGCTCGCTGCAGACTCGCGCGCGCCGACTGCAGCTGCTCGGCCAGCAACGCGGCCAGCTCGCTCAGCTTGGCCCGCTTCAGCTTCAATGCCGCGTCGACGTACCGCTGGGCGACCGCGTTCAGCGTCGCCGCCACAGTGGGGCCGTCCGTTCCCGAGAGCGAAAGCCGCAAGAAGTTCCCGTTCGGATCGATGGTCACGTTCAGCTCGTCGCCCAGCCGCTTCGCGGCGTCACGCACCGACGAGACGATAAGCGTCACCTCGCTCCCCGGAGGCAAGACCGCGGCGGCCGGAGCCCAGCGGAAGCCCACCGCTTGACCAATCGAGTCCCCGACGGTGCCCCGCTGCAGCTCGACGCCGTCATCGCCCAGGAGCCGGAAGGTGCTCCCTGACCGGTCCAGCACGACGCGGTACCGGCCGGGCATGACTGGATCGCCGACGGTGAACCCCGTGAGCGCGCGGGTGTCTCGCGCCACAACGCCGAGATACAACTGCCGGTCGCGCACCACGTCGTCCAGCACGACGTACGATTTCAACAGATCGACCCAGGCCGACGCGTCGAGCAGGCGGTTGGCGCCGATCGGCCCGCGATCCGGCCCGCGGGGCTCGCCCGCCTGAATCCAGATGGTCGCTTGCGCCTGGTAGCGGGGCGGGCGCATCCGCGCGCCGACCACGCCGCCGGCCGTCCCGAGCACCGCACATCCCAGGATCCACCAGCGATGCCGTCGCACCGCCCCCCAGCAGCGCCGCCAGTCCACGCCTTGCTCGAAGGGTGAGGCGACTGGATCGGGCGCAGCCGTTACGCGGGCGGGGACCGGGAGGGGCGCCTCCCGCACGATGGGCGACGCCGCGGCGCCGGGCAGGTACTCGGTCACGTCGCACCGTACCGCAAGGCCGATACCGCACGCGGCGTGATCGTGACGGCACTAGACCGGATGCCGGGATTCGGAGCGGCCGGCGAAGTGTGGTAGCGCTGCAACACGCAATTGTCCCGGCGCAGAGACATGTGGTACGGCTGCGACACCGCACTTGACAGATCGGCCAGGTGCCTGTAAATCAAGCACTTCGGACTGCTCTCCGGGCGGCCCGATCTGTGCCATCTGCTGCCGCAGCCGTCAGTGGTCGGCCTCGGCGACTTTTAGTGACGGAGGTAGCAGACCCGATGCGTGTGCCCCCAACCGATACCCCCCCCGCGCGAGCCCCGCACAGCCGTCCCGGTCGTGTCCGGCCGACGCTGGGGCCGTGCCAGCTCACGGCCGAGCTGAAGGCCACCATTCGCGTGCTGATCGTGGACGACGACCGCACGTTGCGAGAGAGCTGCGCCAGCGTCCTGCAATACGAGGGGTATCAGGTCAGCCTGTGTAGCCGTGGCGACGAGGCGCGCGAGACGCTGAAGCGCAACAGGTTCGACATCGTGCTCCTCGACCTCTATATGCCCGAGGTCTCCGGCCTCCGCCTGCTGCGCACCTGCCTGGAGGCGCACTCGGACACCATCGTCCTCGTGATCACCGGCAACCCGAGCGTCGATTCGAGTCTCGACGCGCTGCGCGCCGGCGCGTGGGATTATCTCCCCAAGCCGTTCTCGGCGACGCACCTGCAGATCCTGGTAGGTCGCGCGGCCCACACCGTCACCGTGGCGCGCGAATCCCTGGCCGTCCAGGCGGAGTTCGAGCGGGAGCACGGGAACAGCGAGCATGTCACGGTGCTGGGCGCGTCGCCGGCGTTCCGTCGGGCGGTGGGTCTCGCCCGTCGCGTCGCGCCCACCGAGGCCTCCGTCTTCATCACCGGCGAGAGCGGCTCGGGCAAGGAGTTGATCGCCCAGTTCATCCACCACCACAGCCGTCGCAGCAGCCGGCCGCTGGTGGCCGTCAACTGCGCGGCGTTGCCCGAGGCGCTGCTCGAGTCGGAGATGTTTGGGCACTGCAAAGGCGCGTTCACCGGCGCCGTCCGGGACAAGCCCGGCCTGCTCGAGGCGGCGAACGGCGGCACGTTGCTGCTCGACGAGCTCGTGGACATGTCAAAGCCGATCCAGGCCAAGCTGCTCCGCGTGATCCAGGACGGCGTGGTGCGGCGCGTCGGGAGCGAGACCACCGACGCCGTGGTGAACGTGCGGTTCATCGCGTGCACCAACCGCAACCCGGAGGAAGCCGTCAAGACCGGCGCGCTCCGGGAGGACCTCTACTACCGCCTGCGCGTGGTGCCGATCCACGTGCCGCCGCTGCGGGAGCGCCCGGCCGACATTCAGCTGCTCGCCGAATACTTCCTGAAGCAATACTGGACCCGCCACCGTGGCGCGACCGTGGCCGTCCCGCGGTTGAGCGAGGCGGCGCTGCGGGCACTGCGCGCGCGCCCCTGGAAGGGCAACGTGCGCGAGCTCGAGAACGTCGTCGAACACCTGGTCGTCCTGCTGGAGCCGGGTGACGAGGTCGCGCCGGACGCCATTCCGGCCCTCGGCGACGAGCTCGCGACCGAGGCGTCGGCGACGCTGCTGCGCGAGGTCACGACCGAAGAGCCGTACTACGACGCGCGTGATCGTCTCGTCGCCGAGTTCGAGCTCCGCTACCTCAGCCAGCTCGTGTCGCAGGCGGGCGGCAACATGTCCCGAGCCGCCCGGGCCGCGCGCGTCGATCGCACCACCCTCTACCGGCTGCTGGAGCGCCACGGGTTGCATCGCCGGCCCGTGGACCCGCCGGACGACGAGCCCGTGACGCGCATGTAGTAACACGTTTACCACGTAACACGCTTACCACGTTCCTGTCGTCGGCCTGCGACAATCCCCTCGGGTTCCGTTGAACGGAGCCCGTTTTTCGTAGCACGGCGCCGGGGGCACGGCGTCTGCACGGTCTCTCGCCAGACCGATCCCCGAGCCTCCGCCATGACAGCCGTTCGACAGCCCACGACGTCCGCCCGCCGTGCGCCGTTCCCCCGCGCGCCCGCGCGCGGCCTGCAGCTGGCGCCTGGCCTGCCGCGCCGCGTCCTGAACGTCGCGGTGGCCGCCGTGGGCCTCGTGGTCGCCGCGCCGCTGATGGCGGCGATCGCCTGCGCGATCAAGCTGACCTCGCGGGGACCGGTGTTTTACAGCCAGCTCCGCATCGGCCTCGACCAGCGCGCGCCGGGCCGGCCGACCGGGAACACGCGCCGCCTGGCGGACTGCGGCGGCCGGCCGTTCCGGATCTACAAGTTTCGCACGATGGCCCCCGGTTGCCGCGGGCCCGATGAGCCCGGGGAGATCTGGGCCCAGCCCCAGGACGCGCGCGTCACGCGCGTCGGCCGGATCCTCCGGACGTACCGCCTCGACGAGCTGCCGCAACTCGTGAACGTGCTGCGCGGAGACATGAACGTCGTGGGGCCGAGACCCGAGCAGCCGGCGATCTTCGCGCGCCTGCGGGCCGACATCGCCGCCTACCCGCAACGGCAGCGGGTGCGCCCGGGCATCACGGGCTGGGCGCAGGTCAACCAGAGCTACGACAGCTGCGTCGAGGACGTGCGGCGCAAGCTCGCGTTCGACCTGGAGTACATCCGCCGCGAGTCCGTCGGCGAGGATCTCCGCATCATGCTGCGGACCGTGCCCGTCATGGTGCTGCGGCTCGGCGCCTGGTGACCCCCCCCCCAGGCACCACGGCGACGCGGCGGGTCGGCTCCCAGGTCGCATACAGGTCGCGGCGCAGCGTGCGGACCGACGCCTGCAGCGCGGCCAAGTTGCCCATGACGAAATAGGCGGGCAGTGCCACGAGCCGTGGCAGCGGCCGCTGCTCCGGCCACCACCAGGCGCCTGCCGCGCACGCCGTCGCCACCGCCACGGGAGCGACGCCCCACCAGGCCCCCGGGACGGTGGCGGCCAGCCACAGCAGGGCCGGGAGGGCGAGCACGCCGACGTGGGGAATCAGCCAGCGGCAGACTTTACGGCTCGCCAGGATCCACGCGAACAGTCCGAAGCGCACCGGGTTGAGCAGGTGCCGCTTGAACACCAGCGTTTCGATGCCGCGGGCAATCGTCCGGACCTTGCGGCGGTATTCCCGCCGCAGCGAGGGGATGCGCGGCACGAAGCAGACGGCGTCCGGCACCGAGAGGGCTCGGAAGCCCCGCTCGCGCGCGACGAGGCCGGCGGCGAAGTCGCGGCTCATCGATCCGGGGAGGACGTGCCGGTGGATCGACGCCCGTACCGCGTACAGGCAACCCGCGGCGCCCACGATCCCGGAGACGCGTGACTCGAGATCCCGAACCCACATGTCATAGCGGACATACCATGACTCCGCGTAGTTCGCGTGCCGCTCCAGGCGCGCGACGCTGACGTTGTGGCTGGACGCGACGCCGACGGTGGGATCGGCGAACGTCGCGACCAGCCGCTTCACCGCCCCGCGCTCCACGCGCACCGACGCGTCGGTATTGACGATGATCTCACCGCGGAGCAGGGGCAGCGCGGCGTTCTCGACCGCGGTCTTCCCGGACCGGCGCGGCAGACGCACCAGCTCGACGCCCCGGCTCGCGTAGGCGGCGACGATCGCGTCCGTGGCGTCGGTCGAGGCGTCCGAGAGCACCACGATCTGGCGTCGCTCCGCGGGGTAGTCGACCTGCAACAGGTTGTCGAGCGTCGTCTGGATCGCGGCCGCCTCGTTATACGCGGGCAGGACGATGCTGATCGGGGGCCACTCGGCCAGCGGCGGGAACGGCGGGCGCCGGTGCCGCACGGCCGCGAGCACCAGCAGCGCCACCGGATAGCCGGCGTAGGTGTACAGGACGAAAGCCGTCGCCACGCCAAGCACCCACAGGCAGACGGCGGTCATAACACGCTCCGATAAACGCGCTCGTAGCGCGTCAGCCACGGCAGGAGGGCGAACTCCCGCGCCACGCGCGCACGCGCGCACTCCGCCCGCGCCGCCGCCGCCGCGGGGTCCTCGTGGACGTGACGGATGGCGCGCGCGAGCGCCGCCGGATCGTCCGGGGGAACGAGCAGCGCCTCGTGGGACGAGACGACTTCCGGATTGCCCCCGACCGCCGTCGCCACGATTGGCGTGCCGGTCGCCATCGCCTCCAGCAGGGCGATCGACGTTCCCTCGGCGCGGGAGCTGAGCACGAAGACGTCGAACGCGGAGAAGAGCCGCCCGGCATCGGGCCGATTCCCCAACCAGCGAAACCGCCCCGCGACGCCGCGCCGCACCGCCAACGCCTCCAGCTGCGGGCGCGCGGGTCCATCTCCGAGAACCGAGGCGACGAGCGACAGGTCGCCCAGCGCTCCCACCGCCTCGAGCAAGACGTCGGCGCCCTTCTCGGGGGTCACGCGCCCCACCCACCCGACGTGAAATCGCCCCTCCGGCACGCCGAGCAGGTCACGGGCGTATTCCCGCGGCAGGGGGGGGGGATCGCCGGGCCACGCGTTCCGAACCACGTGGAGGCGTTCGGCCGGCACGCCGGCGCGCGTCAACTCGCCGGCGAGTGGGCGCGACACGGCAACCACGGCAGCGAACCGCCGCAGGATCCGGCGCTGCAGCCGTTCGTACAGACGGTTCCTGATGTCGCCGCGGGTGAATCCATGCACGGTCGTGACCGTCGGCAGCCCGAGGCGGCGCGCCGCGCCCGAGTCGACGACGTCCGCCCGGCAGCCGTGGGTGTGCACCACGTCGGGCTGGATGCTGCGGCAAGCCGCGACGACCGCCGCCCGCTCCCGGAGGTAGGCGCGCGGCCGCAGATGGACGGGACGCACGTCCACGCCGGCGTCGCGCAGCGGTCCCAGGAAGGGATGGTCCTGCCGGCCGTCCCCGAGCACGGCGATGACGCTGACCCGGTGGCCGGCGCGGCGCTGCCCCGTGGCCAGGGCGTGCACCACGCGCTCGAGGCCGCCGATCTCGGCGGGCGCGAGCGCGTGGAGAATCGACAGGGCGCTCAGTCCGCGCCTCCTACCGGCATGAGCGTCCCGGCCACCTCAGGGACGGTGCCGAACCGGAGCGGCGTCATTTTGGCCAACGCTTCCACGTAGCGCGCGACCGCTGCATACAACCGCTCCACGGCGGCCCCACTGGGTGCGTACGGCGTGAGTCCCGGGAGGAGGCTGGAGCTGTGCAAGAACAGGTGGAGGTGCTCGACCCCCTCCTCGATCAATAACCGCGACAGCCGCAACATCTCGGCGACGCTGGCGCGCTCCGGTCCCAACAGGATCCGCTTCAGCACGCCGGTCCTGCTGAGGAGTCCACGGACGCGGAGGCGGCGCAGTCGCGCGCTGTCGGTCCACTCGTACAACCGGTTCCAGACGCTGAACGGCCGGCGATTGTAGGCGCTGGAGATGGGAACCTCGACGACGGCTCCGGAGGGCGCCGGCATGCGCACATCGCCCTGCTCTCGCAGGTAGTACGGGCCGAACGGGGCCCCGACGAAGGAGGGGCCGTTGTCGAATGGCTGCCAGTCGTAGTAGGGCGTGACGCTGCTGTCGACCGTGTACCCGCACTGGCGCAGTGCCGTCACCGTCTCCACGCCCAGGCCGAAACGTCCCGCGCGGAAGCACCGCGGCCGCGCGCCGACGGCCTGCGTCAGCAAGGCCGTCAGGTGTTCGAGCTTCGCCCGCTGCAGCGCGCCGGGGAGGTTCTTCAGAACGGTATTGTGCGGCAGGAACGGGTCGTCGAGCGGCGGGGTGTTCCAGGGATGCAGGTGGGCACCCACCTCGTCGCCCCAACGAGCACGGACCTCGCCCAGAATGTCCGCCGCCCACGGCTGCAACGCGACCTGGTAGGTGACGAAATAGGTCGCGCGCATGCCCAGCCCGTGCAGGAAGGCCGAGAGCCGCGTCAGCTCTCGGACGTTCTCGACGGTCGCGCGCTCCCGCGTCGGCGCCCAGGCGTCCTCCTCGGCGTCGACGGACACCACCAGCGTCACCTGGCCCGAGCGGCTCACAGGCGCGATGTACCAACAACCTTTGTGCCTGAGGACTGAGCAGCGGCGTGAGTCCGCGAGGTTCCGAGGTTGTCACATCGGTGCAACACCCGGGCGCCGGCGATGCGGTGCGCCGCGGCACCCGGCGAGATAGTCTCGCTATCGCGCATGGCCCTGCTCTTGCTCCACCGCGCCGACGTATGTGCGGCATCGTAGGACTCATCCACGCGGACCGGGACTGTCCGGTCTCTCCGCTACTCGTGCGGGAGATGTGCGAAGCCATCCGGCACCGAGGGCCGGACGACGAGGGCGTCTATGTGGACGGCCCCGTGGGATTGGGCATGCGGCGGCTCAGCATCATCGACCTGGCCGGCGGGCGCCAACCGATTTTCAACGAAGATCGGTCCAAGGTCATCGTCTTCAACGGCGAGATCTACAATTACCGCGAGCTGCGGCGCGAGCTGCTGCGGCGCGGACACACATTCACGTCGCAGGGCGATACCGAGACGATTCTGCATCTCTACGAAGAGCACGGTCCGCGGTGTGTCGAGCTGCTCCGCGGCATGTTCGCGTTCGCCATCTGGGACGCGACGACCCAGACGTTGCTCCTCGCGCGCGACCGGTTTGGCATCAAGCCGCTCTATGTCGCGGAAGGGCCCTGGGGCATCGCGTTTGCGTCCGAGTTGAAGGCCCTCCACGAGACCCTGCCAACCGAGCGGGTCCTGGACTGGGAGGCGTTGGATATGTACTTGCAGCTCGGGTACATCCCCGCGCCGCGCACCCCGTTCCGCGACATCCGCAAGCTCGAGCCGGGCCACACGGCCACCTGGCACCGGTCTCGCGGATTTGCAACGCGACAATACTGGGATTTGCCGCCGCCGAGCGAACGCCGTCCCGACGACCTGGAAGCTCAGGTCCTCCAATGGCTCGACGAGGCGGTGCGCGCCCACCTCGTGAGCGACGTACCGGTCGCCGCCTTCCTCAGCGGCGGCCTCGACTCGTCCGCGGTCGTGGCCAGCTGGGCGCTGGCGAGCGAGGCCCCGCACGCCTACACCGCGCGGTACTTCGGCTCCGGTGCCGCTGGGGCGGACGAAACAGGGCTGGCGCGGCGGCTCGCGAGCCGCTACGGCGTGAAGCTGACGGAGGTGGACGTTCATCCGCAGGTGCGCGACTTGCTCGAGCCCATTGCGCGGGCCCTGGACGAGCCCCACGCCGACGAGTCCGCGGTGCCTACCTGGCTGCTCTCACGCGCGGTCGGGGCGAGCTACAAGGTGGCGCTCACGGGGATCGGCGGCGACGAGTTGTTCGCAGGGTATCGGCGCCACATCGGGATGCTGATGGGGGAATACTACGCGCGCCTGCCCGGCGCCGTGCAACGGGGCGTCAGCACGCTGGCGAACCTGCTGCGCGAGCCCCGCGGCGGCTCGCTCGCCATCGACCGCCTCAAGCGGTTTCTCCGCCCGGGCTCCGGGGCCGCACCCGACCGCTTCCTGGGATACCTCACCCGGTGCCCGGACGCGGAACGGCGCAGGCTCTACTCGGCCGACTTGCGGGACGGGGGGGGCCCGAGCGGGGCGGCCGCCCGGCTGCGGTTCCAGGAGCTGCACCAGAGGCACGGGGCGCGCGCCGGCCTCAGCGCGGCGCTCTATCTCGACTACAAGACCTTCCTCTCGGACGACGTGCTGGCGCTGAGCGATCGAATCGCGATGGCCCACTCGCTGGAGATCCGGGTACCGTTCGTGGACCACGAATTCGTGGAGCGCGTGTTCCCGCTCCCGGACCATGTCAAGATCGGCGCCGGCCAGAACAAGCGGCTCCTCAAGCGCGCGCTGCGCGGGCGTCTGCCGCCGGAGCATTTACGCGCGCCGAAGCGCGGGTTCGTAGGACCCACCGCGGAGTGGCTGCGCCACGAACTGCGCGACGTCATCGAGGATGAACTCGCCGCCTCACGGGTGCGGCGACTCGGCTACTTCGATCCAGCGGTCGTCCGCGGATTGCTCGACGACCACTTCGCACGGCGTCACAACCGGGAAGGTATCCTGTGGGCCTTGCTGTGCTTCTCGATCTGGCACCGCGTGTACCTCGAGTCCCCGGCCGCGGTGGCGTCCCACTGTCAGGGCTTACCGACGTAGATCCGCTCGTACTGCCGGACCATGCGCTCCAGGCTGAACTCCCGCTCGACCCTCGCTCGGGCCGCCGCGCCGTCCGCTTTGCAGCGGTCGGGATGGGTTAACGCCTCGCGCCACGCGTGCGCGAGGGCGGCACGGTCTCCCGCCGGCACGAGGCGGTGGCGCAGGTCCGCCCCGAGGACCGCGCCCGAGCCGCCCACGTCGGTCACGACGGGGCAGACGCCCGTGCCCATGGCTTCGAGAAGCCCGAGCGACGTCCCTTCGCTTCGCGACGCGAGCGTGAACACATCGAACAGCGGATAGACGTCCTCGACGTCCCGCCGCCAGCCCGTGAGCCGGACGCTCGCCCCGAGGCCGAGCTGTGCGATCACAGCGGTCAAGCGGGCACGCTCGGGCCCGTCCCCCACGAGCACCAGCGCCGGCGCCGGCCCGTCGCTCCACTCCGCCCGGAGCCGTGCGAACGCGCCGATCATGAGGTCGTACGCCTTGATGGGGTCGAGCCGGCCGACGCTGCCGATGATCGGGACGTGCGCCGGGACGCCCAGCTCCGCCCGCAGGGCGGAGCTCACAGGCCGCGGGCGAAAGCGGGTCAGATCCACGCCGTTCAGTACGACGCGAATGCGGCTCCGCTCGGCGAGCAGGGTGTCGGCCATCTGATGCCCCAGGGCTTCCGACACCGCGACGATCACGTCGGTGCGGCGAGCCGCGAGCCCATCGAGCACGCGGGCGCTCAGCGGGTCGGGGTGATGCCGGCCGTGGTCCGTGTGGATGAGGCGCGGCACACCGGCATGTCGTGCCGCGAGCGACCCCTTGTACCACACGCCGCTGTGCGTGTGCACCACGTCCGGCGCCACGGCGCGGATCTGCCGAATCGCATTCCGGGGCCACAGCATCGACAGATGGGCAATCGACGTGACCTGATGCAACTGCGCGAAGGCGTCGAGTCCCTCGGCCATGCGACCGAAGCGGCTCATGGTGAGCACATGACTGTCGAAGCGGCGCCGGTCGATGAGCCGGACAATGGCCCCCACCAAGCCCTCCAGACCACCGAAGTCGAGCTCGTGCACGACATGCAGCACTCTGAGGGGCCGCCCGGTGCACGGAGCCTGCCACGCCTGCTCCCGCGCACGCCGTCCCATCACGGCGGCGGCGTCAGGCGTCATGGCGGCACAGCCCCGACGTGCACAGGACGAAGCCATTGACCGACAGGTCCCGCGGGACGCCGTGGCGCGGCACGGCGTAGCGGCGCACGCGGCCGGGCGCACACCAACCACCCTCCAGCACCAGGGCGGCGGTGTACCCCGCCGCCGCAGCCGCCGCCTCGACGGCCCGGCTCGCGAGCCCGTAGGGGTAACTCAGCCACGGAATGACACGCTCGAATCGCTGGCGTAGCCACGCGAGCGGCCGACGCAACTCGTCTTCCAGCTCCGCCGGCGGGAGCTGCACGAGGTTCGGATGCGTCCACGTGTGAGAGGCCAGGGTGATTCCGGGATGGCGCGTGGCTGCGTGCAGCTCCTGCTCCGACGCCACCAGCGCCCACTCCGGCACCGCGGCGAGCCGCAGCCGGTGCGCCGCCGCCCACTCGCGGACCTGACCGTCTTTGCCGGCCAGCGCGCGCAGTGCATGGTCCCGCAACCCCCGATCCACACCCTCGCCGTCGGGACGCGCCACCGCATCCCACCAAAAAGGCCCCCCACCGACGAACGCCGGCACAACGAACAGCGTCGCCGGTAGCCCGCGCTTCGTCAGCTCCTCGACACCCATGACCGTCGCTCCCCGGTATGCATCGTCGAACGTGATCGCAATCCGGGGGCGGTGACTCGGTCGAGCGGGTGCCAGGACGTCCTCGAGCGGGACGACGGCGTGGGTGCGGAGCAGCTGCTCCAGTTGGCGCACGAACAATGGCCGCGGCAAGTGCAGCGACCGATCGCCGAAGGGAGGCGACCGCTCCGGCACGATATTGTGGTACGTCAACACCAGCGTGTGCTCGCGCCGCCTCAGCCGGCCGAGTTTGGCGAGGCCACCGTGCACGAGCCCGGCCTCGAGCAGGGACTTGACCGCGCGCCGCACCGTCATCACGCGTCGGCGGCGGGGCGCCGGGACCAGGGCAGTGTCCCCGGGCGGCGATCCTGCGCGGCGTCGCGCAGGCGCGCGAGCCCCAACGTCATCCCGAGGAGCGTATAGAAGTAGGCGGAGTACGCCTGCGACAGGAAGAACGCCGTCACGGCGAAGCCCACCAGCGACGCGGTCAGGGCACGCGCCAGCAGCGCCCCTTCTTGCAGCGGCCCACGCCGCACCCGCGCCAGGATCCGAAAGGCGCCAACGAACAGGCCCACGAACAGGAGCAACCCGAAGACCCCGATTTCGGCCCCGACCTCGACGAAGGCGTTGTGGGCCGTGGACCACTTGAACCCTTTGCCATACTCCTCCAGGCGGGCCGCTTCGGGCGCGAGGGTCCCCTCGGCGATACCGAAGGCCTGAGCGCCGACGCCAAGGAATGGGTGGTCGAGCATGTAGCCGATCCCTCGCTTCCAAACCTCCATGCGACCCGTCTCGGAGTTGCCGCTCCAGTTATAGTCGGCGGACGGATTCAGCAGCGTCTGCATGCGCTCGAAATACCCACCGTTGCCGAGTGCCACGAGCAGCAACACGGGCACCGCCACGGCACCCCACCGCTTCACCGGCGACATGCCGTCGAACCACACCAGCAGATAGAGCGCCACTGCGACGAATCCCAGGAATCCCCCCCGCGACTGCGTCTTGACGAGGGTCACCATCAAGCACGCCACGATCGGGAGCAACGCCAGGCGCGCCCACGGGCTCGACCAGCGCCATAGGTGCAATGCCAGGGGCAGGCTGCAGACGATCAGCGTGGCCAGGTCGTTGGCATCATAATAGGCCGTTTCGCTCAGCCGGCCGTCGCTCGCCACGCTTCCACGGGCGAGCATCACGGCGCTGAAGAGCGTCACACCGGCCACTTGAAGCCACGCGAACCGCCGCAGGTCGGCCGGTCCGCGCACGCTGGCAGCCACCAGGAGCATCAGCACGACGGTGCGCAGGTAGTCCTTCAACAGGAACTCAAAGCTGTACCTCGGATACAGGCTGCCGGGGATCGACAAGGCGACGAGGACGAGGAGCCCGAGCACCGCGGCGACCAGGGGTCGATCGAGACCGCCCAGCGCACGTCCGGAACTGCGACCCAGGAAAAAGAGCAGCCCTGCGCCGAGCGTCGCGACGATCGGGAGACCGGGCACGGCCAGAATGGGAAACAGCTCGTGGACGCGCCACACCTGCATCAGCACGACGATCGCGACGGCTGCCAGCACTGCGTCGGCGCGCGACCGGTCCGGCGCCGCCGCCGTCGCCCTGCCTCCGCCACGTGGGACCGGGCCGGCGCGGATGGTCATGTGGGTCGCTCAACCCGCCGGCTGAGGCACATCACCCGGATCCCCGACTGATGCGGGTACAGCCGATCGAGCACGATCTGATGACTCGGCGTGAGCGCCTTCCAGTACTCATCGCCCGGATCAGTATGAGCGAGCACGAGCCACAGGCGCTCGGTCCCCCGTAACTGCGCGACCGATACGTCGTCCGAGGACCGCACCGGATCGTCGACCGCCGTTCCATAGTAGCGCGTGAACGCCCGCAGCACGAACCCGCTGTGGACCACGATCACGTCGCCGCGACGCTCGTTCGCCCGCACGAAGCGGGCGACGTCGGCCCATTGCTCCTTGCCGAAGGCCGGGTCGGAGTAGTAGTCGACGAGCGCTCGCCCCAGGAGCAGCCCGTACAGGGCGAGGACCGCGATCCCCAGGGGGCGCCGGCCACCGTCCCCGCGCCACAGCGCGACCACGCCCGCCGCCAGCAGGGTGACGTAGAACGGGAAGCTGACCATGAGATAGCGCTCACCCATCATGACGACGACCAGCGAGGCGAGCAGCGCCGCGGCCATTGGCACGGCCAGCCCGCACAGCACGAACCGCCCGTCTCGCCCCGCTCGCCACAGCTCGCGCCACCCGACGACCGCCAACACGCCGAACACGACCAGGGCGACGACGAGGAGCACGGCATTCCCGGCGACCAGTTCGGGGACGCGATTCTTCCAGCCCGCGTTCGCGAGGAACTCCGAGTAACCGAGCGAGAACCGCAACAGCGTGTAAGGGATACCGAAGACGATGGTCGCAGGCCCCTTCCAGGCCTGCGGCTCCGGCCGGTGCGTCGCGAGCAACAGGACCCACGGACTGTAGGCGATCGCCACGGCCAGCTGCGCCCCCACGGTCTTGCGCCAGGCGGCGCGGACGGGCCAGTCCCGGAGGATCACGAACGCGAGCTGCGCCAGCAGCACCCACCAGAAGAACAAATGCGTGTACACGCCGCACACAGCGGAGGCCAGGTAGAGCGCGAGGGGGCGGCGCGCTCCTGTATCCTGCCAGACGAGGAACCAGTAGCCGTTGAAGACGGTGAGAAAGGCGAGGAGCGCGTACATGCGCGCCTCTTGCCCGTAGTACAGGAGGTACGGTGAAGCCGCCGCGATGACCGCGGCCACCCGAGCCGTCCGCTCGCCCGCGAGTCGCTCGACCAGCGCGTAGAGCGCCCACACGGTCGCGATCGCGAGCACGACGGACAGCGAGCGCAGCGTGGCCTCGGACGTACCGAGGATCGTCCATCCCCGCAGCAGCAGATAGTACAGGGGGTGCTGTTCCGGCAGCGAGCGGAAAAAGGCCCACACCCGTCCCCACGGGGCGCCGGCCACATCGGCACTCGTGACCTCATCCAGCCACAGGCTGTCCCGCCCGAGATGCGCGAGGAGCAGCGCCAGCTGTGCGGCAGATATGACGACGAGAAACCGCCAGCGCTTCATCGCCGCCCGGCGCCGTCGAACCCGATGAGCTCGCGCTCGACGAAGTCGGGGCGACGCTTCACCTCGTCATAGATGCGCCCCACGTACTCGCCGAGCAGCCCCACCGTGAGGAGTTGCACGCCTCCCAAGAACAGGATCAGTATCGCGAGGGTGGTAAAGCCCTGAGGGACGTACTTCGCCGAGAAGAGCTTTTGGAAGAGGTACACGACCGCCAGGATGAAGCTCATGCCCGACACGACCAGTCCGAACGCGTAGGACACCCGCAGCGGCACGTAGGAATAGGAAACGATGCCGTCGAGGGCGAGCCGGAAGAGCTTGGACAGACCGTATTTCGTGTGGCCGGCGTAGCGCGCGTCGCGCTCGTACAGCAGGCTCGTCTGGCGGAAGCCGGCCCACGTCCGTAAGCCCCGCAGGAACTTGTTCCGCTCGGGCATCCCTTTGAGCACGGCCGCCACGCGATGATCCAGCAACGAGAAGTCCCCCGAGTCCAGCGGGATCTTCAAGTACGCGATGCGCTGGAGAAGGCGATAGAAGGCGGCGTACGCGACCCGCTTGAGGAGACCCTCCTTGCGCTTCCGGCGCACGGCGTAGACCACTTCGTGGCCCTCGCGCCACCGCTCGACCATCTGCGGAATGACTTCGGGCGGATCCTGCAGGTCGCCGTCCATCAGCACCACGGCCCGACCGCGGGCCCGGCACAGCGCCGCATAGAGCGCCGCCTGGTGGCCGAAGTTGCGCGAGAAGTCGATCACCCTGACCCTCGGGTCGCGGCCCGACCAGGCTCGCAGCAGGGCGAGCGTTCCGTCCGCGCTGCCGTCGTTCACCGCGATCACTTCGCAGTCGAGCCCGAGACCATCGAGCACGCCCTCGAGGCGCCGCTCGAGCTCCGGCAGCGTCTCCTGCTCGTTGTAGACCGGGACGAGGACAGAGAGGTCGACGCATGTGGCCCCGGCAACGAGGGGATGGGGTAGGGTCGTCGCGGGACGCGCCATGGCCCCCTCGCATGGCAAGGATCGGACTTGGGGTGTCCTCGGGAGGCGGCGCTAACCGGCCATCACGTAATGGATTAGAGATGTTGTGGTGGCGAGCGTATTGGGAGGGATACGGGATGTGTAACACACCTGCAACACCCCGACGCAGACGAGGCGCCGGCGGGTTCGCCGGCGCCTCGTCGCGCGCCATCCAACAGGGGGGGGCTACCAGCCGGGGTTAACGGTCCAGACCTTCACCTGGCCCCACCAGACGTGCATCCCGGCGACGGCCGGCCCCTGGTTCATGTTGGCCCCGAGGTCGATGTCCCAAATCCCCGTGGAGTTGTCGACCAGGTTCCCGACATCCACATGCTTCACGCCGTCCACCCACACTTGCCAGGCCGCATCCGCCGACACGCCCGGATTGCTCGAGTTCTTCGCGTGCATCCGGTAGACGTGCCACTGCCCGTCCCACACCGACCCGATCTGGAAGGTGTAGGTGTCCTGAATGCCGCTGGGGTAGTTCGTGCTGAAATAGCCGGGAATCCCATACGTGCCGGACTTGACCTCGTAGCGGCCACCCGGGTTCGTGCCGAGGAAGACGAACTTGTAATCGCTGTTGCACCCCCCCACCCCGGCGTCGGTCGCGAAATTGGTGCTGAACATGGCGACCACTTCGACCCAGATCTCCTGGGCGTTGACCCAGCCGGGGAAGCGCAGGCCGCCGGGCCGGATGCCGTAGTCCTGGCACACGGCGCCCACCACGGGGAAATCGTACCGCATGGACTGCGGCAGCGCCCCGTAGACCACCGTCGGGTCAAGTACGACCTGCCCCTGATTGGCCGCGCGCGACTGATCCCACCGGTACGCGCTATTGCCGCCGACGTCGGCGAGCAGCGCCGCCGTATTCGGGTACTGCGAGAAATCCATCACCATCCACGGGGAGGAGCCCGAGCCGGTAGACACCGTGACCACCGCCGTCCCGCTCTTCCCCTCAATCGTCGCGGTAATGTTGGCCGAGCCGGCTGCCACGCCCGAGACTAACCCACCCCCGCTCACCGTCGCGACGCCCGCGTTATCGCTCGCCCAGGTCACGGCCCGGCCGGTGAGAGGCGCTCCGGTCGAGTCGAGTGGCGTGGCGGTCAACTGCGTGGTTTGCCCGACGGAGACGCTGGCGGTGGCGGGAGCCACCACGACGGAGGCCACGGGCACCGGCGCGACGGTGACCGTGGAGGAATCCGACGTCCCGCCCCCGGTGGCCCTCACCTTGTATTGGCCTGTCTGGCCCGGTGCCTTGTACTTCCCATAGTGTTGGCCGTTGTTACTGGTCGAATCCGTAATAGTGCCCCCGGTCACGCTCCAGCTCACGGCGACGTTCGTCGTGTCGCCGGTGGACGTCAGCGCGACGACGGTGAACTTCGTCGTCTGGTTCGTCATCAGGGTCAAGCTTTTCGGGGAGAGATCCAGCCTCGACACGGAGCCCGAAGGGTCCGTGGTTTGAGCAATCCGTTCGCAGGCCAACGCACCGACCAGACCGATCGCAAAGGCCGCTTTCAGTCGCGCCAGGCGGTGTGCCAGCTTGTGCAAGAAAGTCATTGAGTCCTCTCCCTAACGAAGCCGGGCCGCCGAGCTTCGACCTAAGTCGATTCGCTGGCGGCCCGGCGGACGTGGCGAGCGGACTCGCGGTAGCCCCGTGGCTCTGCGTCACCGCCTTTCGGCGGGTTTGCTCTGAGCAGCGCAGTTCACTTCCAAGTGTCCCCCCCCGTCCCCGCCCTAGGGCGGCGTGGTGAGGGGGCACTGGGGCAGTGTACCGGCGCGCGCTGGGGAGGGGCTGTGACTCACATCATCTCGCCGCGGGCCATGTGTCAAGTCGCGCGCCCGCGCTGGCGTAGCCCGGTGTTCGTTTCGGAACGGAGGAAAGCAGGAGGGTCCTAGCTCACCAGCGGGGATTGACGTTCCACACCTTTACTTGGCCCCACCAGACGTGCATCCCGGCGACGGCCGGCCCCTGGTTCATGTTGGCCCCGAGGTCGATGTCCCAAATCCCCGTGGAGTTGTCGACCACCCTCGCGACGTCCACACGCTTGACGCCGTCCACCCACACCTGCCAGGCCGCATCCGCCGACACGCCCGGAATGCTCGAGTTCTTCGCGTGCATCCGGTAGACGTGCCATTGCCCGTCCCACACCGACGCGATCTGGAAGGTGTAGGTGTCCTGCAGGCCGCTGGGGTAGTTGGTGCTGAAGTAGCCGGGCGTCCCGTACGTGCCGGACTTGATCTCGTAGCGGCCACCCGGCTGCGTGTTGAGGAAGATGAACTTGTAATCGCTGTTGCACCCCCCCACCCCGGCATCGGTCGCGAAATTAGGGCTGAACATGGCGACCACTTCGACCCAGACTTCCTGGGCGATAGCCCAGCCGGGGAAGCGCAGGCCGCCGGGCCTGATGCCGTAGTCCTGGCACACGGCGCCCACCACGGGGAAATCGTACCGCATGGACTGCGGCAGCGCGCCATAGGTCACCGTCGGGTCGATCACGAGCTGCCCTTGATTGGACGCGCGCGACGCATCCCAGCGGAACGGGCTACCGTCGCCGACGTCGGCGAGCAGCGCCGCCGTGCTCGGGTACTGCGAGAAATCCATCACCATCCACGGGACCGCGCCACCCGGCGACGTGGGGGTGTGCTCACAGCCCACCAGCGACCGCATCGACGCGCTCAGCAACGCGCCGAGTGCCACCGCCCGCCACACGCCCTTCACGGCTGCAGCCGCCCCTGGCACTGATACAGGTAATACGCCGCCAGCTGATGACGGCACAGGAATTGGTCGAAGAGCGCTTGCGTGGCGAGACGCATCCGCTCTCGCTCCGCGTCATCCTGCAGATAACGGCGACACAGCGGCACGAGATCTGAGAGATCGTCCGCGGTGTACACGATGTGCTCCCGATCCACCAGCGGGACGTGCAGCTGGGTGCGGAGCCGCGGGCCAATGACGCACGCACCGACGGCCAGGTAGTCGATCAGCCGAAAGCACAGGTCGCCGTTCCCGGGAAGATTGATGCAGATCTTGGCATCCGCCACTTCTCTCAGGAAGCGACTGTAGCGCACGACGCCGCCGCCTCCGACGTATCGCAAGTCCGCGCTGTCGGTCAGGTGCCGAATGGCGTCGCGCCGCAACTGCGTGGCGTAGTCCAGCCGGAAACGGCCATAGACGTCGAGCCGGGGCCGGCGCACCTGAGCCAGGGCGCGCACCCGCGGAAGATAGCGATACAGCGTCTCGCTCGCCGGAACGAACCCGCCGGGGATCACGTGGTCGTAGGGGTACCCTTGCGACCGATACTGCATCTTGAAGTACAACGCGCAGCGCTCGGCGCACTCCTCGTCGATCGTCGAACGGTCGGCGTAGTCAATCGCCACGGTACGCGGCAGAGCCGCTCCGGCCAGCTCGATCAGGATGATGTGCTCGAAGGGTTGGGGGAGGATCGCGGGCGACACGCGCACGAACCGCTGCAACCCGTGGCGCAGCGGGTCGAGCCATTTATGGGCATCGGGCCACGCATACTGCGACGGCCAGCGAATCGACACCTGGTTGATCCATTCCCGGTCGAGCGGCCAAGAAGAGCCCCCTTCCCCGAGGCCGGCGGGCACGGCCCTCCACGCCAACTCGATCCCCAGATCCTGCCAGGTTCCCGTCATGACGGCCGCCGTGCGCTCATGGCTTGGGGGGATCTCAACCCGCGGCCCGCGCCAGCAGGCTCTGCGAGCCCTGCGAGGACTCGAGGACGGAGAGGTACACGTTCACGAGTGATTCGCCGATCCGGTCCCAACTGTAGAGTCGCTCGACTGTGCGACGCCCTTCCGCGCCCAACCCCTGCCGCAAGCTCGCATCGCTCAGCACTGCACGGACCGCCTGCGCGAAGCCGTCCGGATCGTCCCGAATCAGGATGTTTCGCCCGTCCTCGGCGGCCAGCCCTTCGCAGCCGACCGACGTGCTGACGACCGCTTTCCCCATGGCCCAGGCGTCGAGAATCTTGACCCTCGTTCCGCCCCCCACGCGGAGGGGAACCACGTAACAGGCGGCGTCGCGCACCGCTGGGCGGATATCGGCGACGAATCCGGTGAGCTCCACATCGTAGCGCCGCTGGTAGGCGCTGCGGGTTCGTGCTGACGCCCGCCCGATCCATCGCACCGGCACTCTCCGGCCCTCCGCGCGCACCAGCGGCAAGATCGCGTCGCAGAAATACTGCAGGGCATCGCGGTTCGGGAACCACGTCGCCTCGCCGACAAACACCAACCCTTCGTCCCGCCCGGGCGTGGGAGCGAAGTAGCTCGTATCGACCCCGTTGGGAATCACCGCGCAGCTCGCCTCCGGCGCGATTGCCCGAAGGCGTGCGCGGTCCGCCTCGGAGACCATCACGTTGAGGGCCCAACGGCCGCAGCCGCGGCGCTCTTCCCGTTCCATGAGCCGGGCCTGGTGGGAGAGGTACGCGCGGCGCCAGCCGCGCACCACGTCGGCACGGCGTTGCAGCAGCACCGACTCGACGTTGTGATGCACGCACACGACCGGGGCTCCGTTCGCCGCGGCGCCGTAGCGGGCCAGCACCATGCTGTCCACGTGAACGAGGTCGAAGTGGGACGTGCGGAGCAGCTCGCCGAGCCGGCGCGTGAACGGCCGCGACTGATACGCGAAAGCGGTGTACACGCGGCCCAGGGCAAGGCTGCGCAGATGGTCCCAGAGCAACCGCGGCACGCTGTGCTCTTGCGGGATGGGGAAGGCCTCGACTCGCGCGAGCGAGCGCAGCCGCACGACGCTCGGGCCGGGACCCTCCGGTACCAGCCCCCGCTTCCGCCGGTAAAAGCACAGCGCCGTGACGTCGAAGACACGGCTCAGGATCCTGAGCGTGTGGTAGGACCGGATGGCGACGCCCGAATCCAGCGGATAGGGCAGCGCCTGGCACAGGAACAGCAGTCGCGGCCGCGTGGTCACGCGTTCCGGAACCACCGGCTACGGCGCGATCGGGATGCACGTGGCATCGGTCGCCTCGGTTTGCGAAACACGACACCGTCCCCACCGCGGACGCTGCGGCGGCGAACCGCACGAACGGCGGGGCTCACGGGAGCACAAGTCGGGCCAAGCGCGCTCGGAGCCCTACACCCTAAACCACTCCCTCGCCGCGGCTTACGGAAGTCGCCGGGGCGTGAAGCGCCATTGGCCGGCTCGGGGTTGTCACATGATGCCAACAACTCGCACCCACGGGGCCCGCGGCTACGGGCGCGGACACCCGGCCGCGGGGGGACGTGTAACGTGGCAGCAACAGCCGAGCCCGCGGGGACGGGTGCGGGTCCCCCCAGACGCGCCTTGCCCCCCGCAACCGCACGGTTCATGATGGCTCGTCGTTTGCTGGGAACGGTGGAGCATCGTCCTGACGGAGGGCGCGCGTGACGCACCAGGTGACTGATTCACCGGCTGACGGCGGCCCTGCGGGGCACCGCCGCGCCCTGTCGCGCGCGACTCGAGACTGCCCGCGCCTCTTGGTGCTCAGCTACCACTTTCCTCCCGACCCGGCGATGGGCGGCATGCGTTGGGCGGGGCTGACGAAATACCTGGCACAACTCGGCTGGAGGGTGTGGGTCGTCACGGCCGCGCCCGGACCGGAAGCGGCCGACGGAGTCTCCGTCGAGTCCTGCCCGCCCGGCCGCACGCTCAGCGACCTGTACCGACGCTGCCGCGCCGTCTTTCGCACGCCGGCGGCGGGCGCGTACGGCACAGTCGAGGACATTACCGAGGGACGGGAGCCCGCCGGCCGCTTGGCGAAGCTGCGCGCCGAGGGCGCGGGGGTGCTGGCGTTGCTCAGCGAAGGCCGAGGCTGGGCGCTGAGGGCGGCGTTACGCGCCCGCCGCGTGATCCGGCGGGTCCGACCGCACGTCATCGTCAGCTCCAGTCCGCCCGTGGCGGCGCATCTGGCCGCCTGGCTCGCCACGCGCGGGCTCGAGATCCCGTGGCTGGCCGACCTCCGCGATCCCTGGGCCGGGCCGGTATCGCGGGGCTTTCGCGCGCATCCCTTCATGCGCAGTCGCCTGGCGTGGGCGGCCACGGTCCGCCTCGAGCGGCTGGTGGTCGGGGCCGCCACCGGTATCATCACGACCACGCGCGAGCTTGCCACCGTGCTGCACGCTCGCTATCCCCGATCCACGGTGACCTGGCTGCGTAACGGAGCCGATCGCGACTGCTTGCCGGACCGCAGCGAGAGCCCGTGTGCCGGGGTCGGCATCGCGCACGTGGGCGCCCTATACGGAGGCCGCAGCCTCAGCCTGGTCCTGCGGGCCCTGCGCCTATTCCTGGAGCGGCACCCCGAGGCCGCCGCCGATGGCACCCGATTGCGTTCCGCGGGGTACGCGGACGCCGCTCGCACCGCCGCTCTGCAACACGAGATCACGGCGCTGCAGCTCGAGCGGCACGTCGAGCTCCTCGGGGTCATCTCGCGGGCCGCGGCGCTCGATCTCGTGGCCAGCTCACGCTTGGTCGTCGTGCTGGCGCAGGATCAGGAGCCGCAGATCCCCGGCAAGCTGTACGAGGGGCTTGCGATCGGTGTCGCCACCGTCGCCATCACGACGCCCGACAGCGCGACGGGCCGCGAGGCGTCGCGGCTCGGCGTGGCTGTGGTGGAGCCGAATGATGTGGAAGCCATGGTGGCCGTACTCGAGGCGGTGTGGTCGGATGGAGGCGTAGGCCTGCGCCGCCGCCAGACCGCGGTCGATTACCGGGACCTCGCGGCCTCGGTCAGCTCGCTTCTGGGCGCCGTGGCGGTGACGCCGTCGCACCGGCCGCCGCTGCGGCGCCAATGATGGTGGTAGGTGCGGGCGGTGCCGAACACATGGCGGTAGTCCCGTAGCCCGAGGCGATGCAGCCAGATCGCCAGCCGCAACCGGCCTCGCTGCAGGATCGGCCCGGGGAAGTCCGCCGCCTCGAGCACTTGCTCCGCCTCGGCCAGAAGCGTCGCCCGCTCGGCACGGGCCGCCTCGCGCAAGAAGGCCCGATCCCACTGGTATGACAGACTTGGGTTGACCGGCAGGGGACAGGGAACGTGCCCCGGGTACGCCTGCCACGGAACGGCGCGTACGGCCGGAGGAAAGTGTTCCAGCCACTGCACGTACCAGCGATGGCCCAGGCGAACATCGAGCGGGACCGCCTGTACGATCGTGAGGAAGCGCGAGTCGAAGAACGGGAGCTGCAACTCCATGCGATGCTGGTCGATGTCCTCGTAGTGGGCGGCGACGTGTCGCCGCTGTTCGTTGAACAGGAGGAAGAGATAGAACCCCCAGCCGGGATCCTCCACGTCGAACTGGGCGAGCTCCTCGCGGACGCCGAGCACCGGCACGGCGAGGAGCTCGCGCGCGAGGCGATGGTTGAGCAGGCGGCGCGACACGCCCATGCCCTGCTCGGCGAAGTATGTCCGGATGGCCTGGTCGACGGCCCCCCGGCGCAGCAGATCGGCGACCCGGCGCGTGAGGTACTGATGGCCCACGCCGACGCTCCCGCCGTCACCGGACCAGGCGAGGCTAGGCCGCTCCGGCAGCACCGCGTACCGGTGACGGGAGGCGGCCCACGCGGCGGCGAGCAGGGACGACCACTGCGGCTGGGCGAACACCTCCGCGGCAAGCGGAACTTCCTCATGCAGGGCCCCGGCCGCGCGGGCGAATTGCGCCGCGAAGACCTGATCCTGCGTTCCCGGGGGAGCGAAGTTGAACGTGTAGATCGTGGCGCCGAGTTGTCGGAGCGCCGCCACGGTGCAGCGAGAATCGAGTCCGCCGCTCAGAAACGCCACGGCGGCCCGATCGGCCCCGAGACGGCGCGCGACACCGCTGCTGAACGACTCGTACGCCGCGGCGAACACGTGCTGCGGGGGGTGGCGCGCGGCGGCCCGGTCCCAGCGCCAGTACCGTTGCCGGCGCGCGAACGATGAGCCGACCTCGACGATTTCCGCGGGGCGCAGCACGGCCACGTCCCGGTACGGGGTCCGGTCTCCGAGCGGGTACCCGAAGTGCGCGATCTCCGTCACCGCTCGCAAGTCCATGATTCGGGGCACCTCGGGCAACGCGTCGAGCAGGCGGAGCGACGTGGCAAAGACGACGTACCGCGGCCCGATCCAATAGTAGAGCGGACGCAGGCCGAGCTTGTCCGCCAGCAGCGTTAGACGAGCCGTCTCCGGGTCGTAGTGAATCGCGCAGAATACCCCGTTGACCTCGTCCAGCACCTCCCGCCGATCCGCGTCCCATCGCTCATGCAGGACCGCAAGGTCGTGCGAACGGCCGCGCCCAGCGGCGTCGGACAGCAACGGGTGGCCGGCCGCCATCATCACCGAACCGGATGGACCGATCCGAAACGCCGCATCTCCGTACGCTCCGATGTCGACCTTGGCCAGGAAGGCGCGCCGGTCACGGAACTCCGTGATGGCGGCGTCGCCGCCGCGCGAAAGGGCCCGTCGGACGGCGTCGACCTGCACCTCGCTGAGCTCCGGGTCCCGGTCGCGACTGAACATGCCGGCGAGGATCGTCATCGGGGCGCCACTCGAGACTCCTGGAGCACGCTACACCGCCGCCCGAGCCACGCGGAGGCGCATGTAGAACGCGCGCAGCCGGGTGTGATGCAGCGACCAGGCGACGCCGACGTAGGCCCCCGCGCCGACCAACACCTCCACCGTAAAGCGCGCCGCGAGAGGCCAATCTGAGAGCGCCCCGCGAGTCAGCACGACGGCCGCCGTCATGAGCGCGGCGCCGTCGAGCGCGGGACGCAGTGCGTGCAGGTAACGGGACGGCGACAGGTCCAGCCGGCGGAACGCCTTCCAGAACAGCGGGGCCATCACCAGGGGGTGCGCCACCATCCACGCCGCCGCGATACCGACGGTGCCCCAGCGGCTGCCGATGTAGAAGGCCGTCGGCAGCACGCCCGCCGCGAGCAAGGAGGTCCACATCAGGAACCGTGTGTTGCGCGTCGCCGTGAGGACGTGCGGCAGCACGGGGGTGATCGACCGGACCGCGGTGTAGACAGCGAGCAGGCGCAGCGGGCCGACCGCTCCTTCCCACTTGGCCCCAAGGGCAAGCGCCACGAACTGGTCAGCCACGAGGGCCATACCCACCGTGAGGGGGAGCGTGACCAATGCCAGGCCTTCGGTGATGTCCAGGCAGTAGCGTCGCAACGCAGCGGCATCGGTTTGGAGCGCCGAAAGAAACGCGGGGGCGACCCCGCTCACCACGTTGGTCACTTTCTCCGCCGCGCTCGTCGCGAGCGTCCAGGCCAGCGTGTACGCGCCGAGTGCGACCTGGCCGAGCGTACGCCCCGCCACCGCGAAGTCCGCATTCGAATAGACGTACCAGGACAGCCGTCCCACCAGCACGTGCCAGCTGAACTGCAGAGCGGGGCGGAGCGACGAGTGGCACGGCCACCTGAACCCCAGCCGCCGCAGGCGGAGCGTGAGCAGCGTGCCCACGACCGAGCTGGTCAGCCCACCCAGCACCAGCGACCAATACCGCAGACCGGCCAGCGCGAACAGCACCGTCGCAGCCGGGATCAACGTCCCGCGCACCAGGTCGATGAGGGCCAGGCTCCGAAAGCGCAGCTGTCGCTGCAGCAGCGCGGCGGGCACCACTCCGAAAGACGCCACGACGAACCCCGCCGCCGTCGCGATCAGGACCGGCGGCAGGAGCGGCGCACGAAAGAAACGCGCCAGAGGGTCGGCGGCCACGGCCGTCGCGAGGAACCCAGCCGCCCCCAGGAATAGGCTGGTCGTATTGAGCTGGGACAGCTGGTCATCGGAGAGCTCGCGCAGCGTGATCACCGCGCTCCCGATTCCGAACTCGCTGACGACCGTGATGAGCCCCAGGTACACCTGCGCCATCGTCACGAGGCCGAAGTCCGCAGGGTTCAGGGTGCGAGCGACGATCAGCGTCCCGACCCACGCAAACACCTGGGTGGCCCACCGCGCGCTCCCGGTCCAGGCAAGACCGTGGACGAGCGAGCGGTCGAGCTGGGCGGCGTCGGCGACGTCCCCCACGACGGCCTGGGTCATCGCGGTGCGCCCGCGGCCTTCGCCTTCGGTCGCGGCGACATGAGCCGGGCCTTCCAGCCTCCGACCCGGTCCAGGCCCTGCAGCCAGCGGCCTCGCACGCCGCGCCGGAACACGACCAGCACGCGGGTGGTGCGTTCCGTCCGCGTCCACTCGAGCTTGTAGGGATCGTCGCCGCGCAGGAAGTCGAAGCGCCGATACCCGCGCTCGATGGCTCGCCGCAGCATCATCTCCATCAACACCTTGCCGACACTCGCCCGCGCCCAACGGGGATCGCGACCCCCCTGATAGAAGTAGACGGTATCCGCGTCGGCGAACCCGTACCACGCCGCCGCCGGCTCCCCTTCGAGGTCGAGCGTCGTGAGCCACACCTGGCCCCGCCCGGCCCACTCGTGAGCGAAGCGCCGATGCAGCTGCTCGGTGCTCGCGGCGGAGAGCTCACTAGTCCCGTTCCAACGCCGCTCGTGCAGCGCACGCAGGTGCTGCCAGCCTTCCTGCCACCGGCCCGGCTCGTAGTCCGTGAGCACCGCGGCGCGCTCGCGCACGAGCTTGCGTTCCTCCCGACGCAACGCCTGACGGCGCGTGGCGCTAAGTGTCCCCAGGTAGTCGTCCCAGCTCACGGGAAGCTCGAGGTAGGGGCAGCTCCAGCCCACACGCCACCGCACGCGGTGCCCGCGCCGGGCCAGCGCCGCCGCGAGTCGCGCCGCGTTGGGCGCACCCTCCACCAAATTGCCCAGCCGTATCACGTCCCATGGGAGGGACTCGATCGCCGGCAGAATGGCGTCGACATCCGCCCCGTGGCAGGCCAGGACATCCAAGTGGTCGGGGCAGCCGAGGTCGCCGATCGCCCATGCGAGGACGTTGACCCGCATTCGTCGGAAGAGAGTCGGCCGCACGGCCACCGGCAGGATCGCCTGGACCGTGTGGTCCGCGCCGCGGACCAGCACGGCGTGACTCTCGCTCAGGTCCTGCGCCGATGCGCCATCGGCCCAGGCCCGATGCCACGCCCAGCTCATGAACGGAGATACGTCGCCGGTGCGGGCCAGCAGATCGTCCCAGACGTGGCGCCCCAGGTCGAGCGCTTCGACCAGCGACGTGCAATAGGCAGTGCTCGCCGCACCCGCGTGCACGGCCTCGATGCTGCTCATCGCTCGCCCTCCTCCGGGTGCCGCACGATTACAACCCGCGCCCTGCGACTGCCGCCAGCACCTGGGCCGCCCGCGGACGGTCGGCCGCGCGCAGGATCGCCAGGAGGAGGTCCGCAAATGTCTGCACGCGCGTGGGCCGACCGAGGCCGGGAACGACGCCAGCGACCGCTCCCCTCCTTTGCAACACATCGGTCGTGGCCTGCAGGAGTCCGCGCTGTCCGTGCCCGGCCACCACCCGCCCACCGGTTGCGCGGGCCAGCTCGCGCACACGCGCAGAGCAGCTCCCGGGCGCGTACCACTGCTCCGCCAGCTCGAGCATCGCCACGTCTTGGTCGGAATCGCCGATGGCAATCACGGGCGCTTCGGGCATCCCCAGACGGCGCTTCAGCGCCGTGAGGCCGGTGCCCTTGCTGACGGCCTGGTCCACGACGTAGCTATCGGCGCTCGTGGCGATCTGGGCCAAATCCTGCCCGCCGCCGCGCGCGAGTAACTCCTGCACTTCCCGAGCAACGAGCCCCACGGTGCCCCCGCCCGCGAACCGATACGCGCGAACGGAGTAGCGATAGCCGCGATCGACGAACACGCCGGGCAGGGCCGCCAACGCGTCCCGACACTGCGCGAGCCGTTCCCGGGCCGCGGGTGTGCAGAGTGCCACTTCCTGATTCGTGACCGCGTCGAACAGGACGCTGCCGTACTCCGCTATCCCCCCCGGAAGGCCGTACGTCCGGCAGTACTCACGTACATGCTCGACGCTGCGACCCGTATTCAAGACCACCGCAAACCCTTGCGCCTGGAGCAGCGCGAGCGCTGTCAAGCCGCTGACCGTGGTGTGCGGGAACCCCAGGAGTTCGCAATCGAACACGCCGTCCACGTCCAGGAAGACGAGCGCGTCGGACCACCGCGCCGTGGGGCGCGGCGGCAGGAACCCCGCGCAGGCACGGTGCAGTTGGTGCGTGAGGAAATTCCGGGCCGCCAAGTAGCGCTCGTTCCAGTGCGCACCCTGACTGGCCGAGCGCATGCGGCGGACCCAGGACGCCGCTTGCTCCATCGCGGCGGTGCCGACGAGCAGCTTGTACATCAGGAGCCGGTCTCCTACCGATCGATCGCCGGCGCCCCGGGCATACGTCCCGACCAGCTCGGCCTCGGCCGCCTCGTCCAGCCGAAACTCGAAGACCGTCGAGGCCAGATCGTACGCCGCATCGACGACATCCAGCTCGGGCGTTCCGAAGTTGTGCTGCTCGTAGTCGACCTTGCAGGTGCGATCGCCCGCCGTCACCCAGTCCGCGGGGCGCATCTGTCCATCGATCAGCGTCGGCCGCGGGCTGGCGAACCGGTGGAGCGCGTCCCGCAGCGCGCGGACTTTGAGCCGCCCCGCATACGGTCCGTAGGCGCGGCGTAAGACGCTGAGCAGCAGCTTCCACGCATACCAGCCGGAGTCATCGCTGCCGAGGCGCGGATCTTCGGTGAGCGGGAGCGAGCGGGTCCGCCGGACCAGGTAGTGACCCAGTGCCGTGACGAGCACCGGCGGCGGGGTTGCACTCGCGGGCTCGTCGAGCGTCCCAATCCACTCGGAGAACAGCATCCCGTGACGCCAGCCGATCACCGGAGGCACGAGGCCCGCGAGCCGAGTGCCCACCAGATAGGCGTGGTAGCCGAGCCAGCCCCAGCCCACGCTCTTCGCAACCACGTAGCGAACGTCGCGATCAGCGCCGTCACGGCCCAGCTCGACTCGGAAGACGCGCTTGAGCCGCACCTGGAACCCGTCGCGGCCGTGCCGGGCCAGCCGTTGGTTGGCGGCGTCGACCTCCGGCGTGTCGCGGACGGCTACGTGGCGCCACCCCTGGGCCCCGAACCAATCACGCAGCAGGGGTTCGACCGCGGACGGCGTCAAGAGGCGTGCTTTGTAGCTCTCTTCGGGCTCGACCGTCACCAGTGCGACGCGGCCAGCCCCCGGCGCGTCGCGCGGCAGCCTCCAGTGGGGCTCGACCAGGTGACGCGGCGTGAGGATGGCGATCCGCTCGGGCGCAATGCCGGCCCGCACGAGCGTCGCGAGGACCTTCCCGAGCGTCGCCCCGGTGTTGGGGTGATCGTCGATCACGACGACCGGGGTTTGCGTGCGGCCGAATTCGTGCAGCCGCCACCGCTCAGACGCGGTGGGTCCCACCTGTGGCCGGATCGTCAGCCACGAGACGTTACCCCACCCGGTCGCAGCCAGCTCCGCTTTCACCAGGGGCGCGAAGTATGCTCCTGCGGTTCGCACGCCGACGACCGCCAGACCGCGGCTCCGCTCGCCGCTCTGCTGGGCGAACCGGCGTGCCAAGGCGATCACGTCGTGGTGCGAGAGGTCCTGGCAGCGATACCCCTCAGGAATCCGCAGCCGGCGGCCCCGCACCCGCGCGGGCAGGTGCGCTCGAGCGACTCGGCACGCGGCGTCGAGGTCGGTCCATTCCGCCGCGCCGGGCGTCCCGCCGCGTATCACCATCCGGGCCGCCGCGTCCACGCAACCGGTCCAGCCGTCTCTCCACTCGCGCAGACGCCGGTCGCCGAACCGCGCCGCCAGCGCGTGGGGCACGTTCAGCACAGCGCGCAGGATCGCGACCGCCCACCCGAGGCGCGGCATCCGCCGAGCGACGGCTCCCAGTTCCCAGCCGGGCCGCGCCAGATAGTCGTCAACAGTGCACGCGATGCCGCAGACCAGGAGGTGGACGTTGATCACGCATTCGTCCCGCTGCCAACCCGGCGCAAGGCCGGCGATGCGGTGCAGCTCCTCGCCCAGCCTCACCACTTGATCGTCCAGGGTCAGGATGGGATTCAGACACCAGGAATAGCCCGCGAAAAACGCCGCGTCGCCCGAATCCCGTGGAGCACGCGGGTCCCTGGCCGACTCCGTCGGGAGCGTGAACGTCGTCAACGCCATCGCCGTCGCCTACACCGACGGGGCGGCGCCCGGCCAGCGCCACCCCAGCAGCCAGTCTTTCATGGTCCACCACAGGATGCGCGGGTTCCGGCGAGCCTGTGACAGGCCGTACGGGAGCCAGGCGTGACCGTACGGCACATAGACGCGCACCGGCACGCCTGCGGCCCGCGCGGCCTGCAGCGACTGTCGCGCCGGCAGGCCATACAGCAGCTCCAACTCGCACGCGGTCCCGGCATCTCGCAGCCGCGCCAGCGCCTGCCCCGCGAGCGCGTGATCATGCGTGGCGACGGCGACCCGGCACCCCCGGCCCGCCAGCCGGTCCACCACCCTCAAGAAGCCGTCCCGGGCGTCCAGGTCCGGGGCCCCCCCCCCTCCGGCATCAGCCCATTGTCCTTTGACCACACGCACGCGCAGTCCCAGCTCCACCGCCCGATCGACGTCGCTGAGGCTACGGCGCCAACGGCCGGGCAACGTGCAGCCGAGCCTTCCGCCCCGCGCGGCCGCCTCCGCCAGCAACGCCCAGCTTTGGCCGGCGGCCTCGGGCCCGAGCGAGTCGAAGTGGATGCCGCACCCGTGCGGTCGCGCCGCCTCGAGCAGCTCCGCGACCAGGTCCCCTGAGAATCCCAGGGACGGTGCCTTGATCGACACGTAGCAATCCAGCGTCGCTCGCGCGAGTGCGTGAACCGCCGCGAGATACGCATCCGCCACCCGGCGGCACGGGTCGCCTGGCCCGTCCCACGGACAGATCGTGGCGGCGAGGCCTTGACGCGCGAGGGCATCGCAAACGCGGAGCGCGTCCGAGAGGGTAGGCCCGGCTACGTACGCACGAGCGGCCCGCTCCGCGATCGGCCTCCAGGAGACCCAGACGAGGCGTCGCAGACGGGCGATCACTGTGACTGCCCGACGGAGCGCCGCACGCGACCCCAACCCGATTTCGCGACGTCGATGGCCAGGGCGGCCATGCCCAGCGGTCGCGCCGGATACGCGCGCACCGCGACACACGGCCGGATCCGTTCGGTCCACACGCGGATCCACGGCTCCGGACCGCCAAGGAACTCGTACGTGCGCAACCCCCGCCGCGCGGCGTACCGCACCGTCTCCCACAACAGCAGCTGGCCGGGCGAGCAACGGGCGAACGCCGGATCGTAGCCGATCTTCAGCAGCCAAAACCGCCCTTCGGCTTCGACGGCGAACTGTACCGCCGCCGTGCGCTCGCCGATGCGGAGATAGCACAGCCGCAGCACGCCAGTGCGGGAGGCGGCGGCAGCGTAGCGGCGGTAAAAGGCCCCGCGTGACAGATCGCTCGCCAACGCCGTCCCGTGCCGACCCTTCCAACCGGTCGATTCCACCCGGAAGAGCTCGTCCAGCAGTGGATCGAGATCCGAGGGCCCCGGCGATACGATCTGGCAACTGACCGGCCCGATTCCCTCCGCCCGTCGCCGTGCCCGCCGCAAGTCGGAGCGGCGACCGGCCTCAAGCGGCGGCTCGGTGTCAGCCCACCCCCCCGCCAGTTCCAGGAACGGGCAGCCGAGCGCGGGCCGAGAGACGACCACGCCACGGCCGCGCCATGCGGTTTTCAGGGCGGACACCGTGTCCGATTCAGCGGGGACGCGCTCCAGGAACAGCGGGAGACCGAGCGGCGCCACGGCTGCCGCCAACGCCGCGGCCGCGCCAGCGTCCCGATAGACGAAATCGGTGGGCTCGTGCAGGTGACGCAGCCCGAGCAACTCCAGGCGGGGCACCGGGCCGTGCGCCCTGACCAGCGGCGCTATGGCCGCTGGGTCTTCCGGACTCCCCAGCACAACCAGATGCACGTCGCCGGGTTTCGAGAACAGCTCGGCGCACGCGCTCACCCACGCGTAATGGTGCATGGGACTGCCCGACCCGATCGCAAGTTGATCCCACGAGTCCGCAAGCTCGGCGGGGTGAGACAGAACCCGCACCGGGCGGTGGGCGAGAAGCGGCGCTCGCGGGAGTGCTGCGGTCAGTTGGGGCATCGCGCCCCCCTCCGAGCATGGGTCTTGCCGCGGCCGCCCCGAACGCCGTCATCCGCATGCGTCCTGCAAGTGAAGGTGGCGCCGAGGGCTACGGAGCTGGAACGCGCGGGCACTCACGCGCCCCACCGCACGCCGTCGCGCGAGCGAAGGCCGATTAGTGTGGAGACTTTGTTACAGTGCGCGGCCGGCCGGGCTCGACCATGCAGTATGCAAGGACTCGCACGCCCGCGGCTCGGCGATGGCGACACGCGACGAGCCGAGCATTGTCGCAGACCTGATACAGAAGTCATGAGGCGGCGGCCGTGCGAGACCGGCGAATTGGTTTTGAGGGTCAGCGATTCCGATCGAGGCAGGCGGTACCAGTCTTGCGGGTTGGCGCGTCGCTCGATGCAACGAGACCTCGACGACGTGCGACCCATGGCCAGGAGCCCGATCCTGCTCTCTCGCGAAGCCCAGCTGCTGCTGTTGACGGCCAGCGCATCGCCCGACACCACGGCTCTAGCGTCCCTGTTGAGCGCCGGGATCGATTGGGCCGGCTTGTGCGACCTGGCGCAACGCGAGCGGGCAGCGTCGATCGTATGGCGACAGGTGCAGCGACTCGGGTCGATCGACCCTCCCTCGACGAGGGACGGCGGGTTGCGGCAACTCGCAACGTTCTCCGCGGCTCGAATGCTCCATCTCGAGCACGTGCTCCACGAGATCCTCGCGACCTTGGCCGGTGGGGGCATCGAAGCGTTGCTGCTCAAGGGCGCTGGGCTCGCGTACACTGCCTACGCCTCCTTTGCCGACCGGCCGATGGGGGATATCGACGTGCTGGTGCTCCCGGAGCAGGCGGAGGAGGCGTGGTCCCTGTTCCGGGCGCAGGGCTGGACGTGGCCGTCGGCGCAGTGGCCCAGAGAGCGGTACTCGGCCCACCAGCACTTGCCCCCGCTCATCCAGCAGTCCGCGGGGGGAGCGCGTCTCGAGATCCACCGAGACCTCTTACCGGGTCACGGGTTTCGGTTGGCGACCGATGCCGTCTGGGCCCGCGCCAGACGCGTGCCCGCGAACGACCGTGTCGTCCTCGTACCCCATCCCGTCCATCAACTCCTGCACGTGTGCGTGCACTTCGCCTGGTCGCACGGGATGCAATGGGGGACCTGGCGCGCACTCCGGGACGTGGCGGCGATCACGCACCGAGACGACTTCGCATGGTCTGAGTTTATCGAGCTCGCCCGCGAGAGCCGGGCCGCGACGTGCTGTTTCTGGACGCTCCGACTGACGCAGCGTCTGGCCGACACCGAGATCCCGGAGCACGTGCTTGCGGCGCTCCGCCCCCCGAGCCCCGAGTTCGTGCTGGACAGGCTCGAGCGGCATTACGTCAGCAATCTCTTCCCGTCAGAGTCGAGCTGCCCATCCGTGCAGCTCACGAACTGGTTGTGGGAGGCCGGCATCCTGCCCGGCCGGAGCGGGCACGGGCCGGCGCGTCCGTGGCATGTCTCCGAGCGATGGATGACGGAGCAGGAGCGACACGACGCGGCGAGCGCCCGGCGTCACACTCCATGGGCACGGCTCCGGAATTTCCGTGCGTGGCTCCGTTACGTTGGGCGGATCGTCTACCCCCACACCACCTCGACTCACGCCGGCCGGTCCCCCAGCACGAGCGCCGTGCCGTTACAGGGCCCGTACCTCACCGCCACAGTCCCGCACCCAACCGCAACGCAAGGGAGCAGTCATGACCTCACCCGACGCTAACGGCGCCATCACGACGAGCTCCCTGGTCGTCGCGACGACGGACCAGGTTTCGTCCGATCTCGCGGGCGAAGCCATCGTTCTCAGCCTGCGAACCGGGATGTACTACGGCTTGGCTCAGGTTGGAGTGCGTGTCTGGGAACTGGTACGGGAACCGATCCGGGTGGCGGATCTCCGCGACATGATCGTGCGCGAGTACGACGTCGAACCCGAGCGCTGCGAGCGCGATGTCCTCGATTTCCTCGGCGACCTGGCCACCCAAGGCTTGATCGAGATCAGAGATGAGATTGCGGCCGCTTGATAGGTTCCTGCGCCTCACGCCTGCCGATCGCTTGCTGCTCGTGCAGTCGGTGGTATTGCTCGGCGCCGCGCGGCTGGGCTTGTGGCTCCTGCCCCTCACGGTCGTCCGTCGCCTGCTGGCCCGTACCGCCCCGACGCCGTCTGGCGCCCTGGCGACGCCGGAGCGCATCGCCTGGGCCGTGGCCGTCGCCCGGCGGGTGGTGCCGCGGGCCAGCTGCCTGCCCCAGGCCCTGGCCGCGGAAGCGCTGCTGATGCGGGGTGGCCGTCGGGTCGAGCTGCGGATCGGCGTGGTCAAGACCGAGCGCGGCCGCCTCGTGGCACATGCGTGGGTGGAGAGCGGCGGGCGCGTCGTGGTGGGCGAGCTCCACGAAGGGCTGTCCCGGTACACGCCGCTTCCGCCTCTTCCCAACGCGCGGCGCTGACGATGATCGCGATTCTCGGCAAGAATGGCTCGTCCCCGCCGGATGAGGCCCTCGCGCGCACGATGCTCGCCGCCGCTCCACACCGCGGCTCCTGCCTCACGCTACGGGTCCTCGGCAATTGCGTGCTCGGCATCGCCACCCGCCCGGACTTCATGGACGCGAGCGTCTCCGCCGAGGGGGCCCTCGTGGCCGCGCTGTCGGGCCGCGTGGACAACGCGCCGGAGTTGCACCGGACCCTCACCGCTGCCGGCTTTCCGCCCGCGTCGCCGCGGGACGCCGACGTCATCGTGGCTGCCCTCAAGGCGTTTGGGCCGGACGCACCGAACCGGATGCGGGGGTCCTTTGCCGGGATCGTGACCGACGGACGGGCCCTCTGGTGCTTCCGCGACCATGCCGGATTCCGCCCCCTGTTCTACCGCGACGGCTCGCGAGCCTTTGTCGCCGCGAGCGAGCCCCGACAGGTCGTCGTCGGCGCCCAGGTCCCGGAGGAGCCGGACGTCACGGTGCTCGAACAGATCTTCTACGGGCGGATGCCGTCCGACATACCCGCGGCGTTGAAGGGTGTCTCACGTCTGGCGCAGGCGTCGACGCTCACCGTGGACGGCGTGAACCGGGTGGCCGTGCGGCGCTACTGGCACCCGGCCGAGCTGCTCGAGTCCGCCCGTCTCAGCCCGACCGACGTACGAGATCGCTTCCTCCAGCTCATGGCGCAGGCGGCGGCGCGCAGCCTCACGGGCAAGGATGCGATCTTGCTGAGCGGCGGCATCGACTCCCCCGCCGTCGCGGCGTTCGCCGCTCCGGACCACCGCCAGCGCACCGGCAGGCCGATAGGGGCGCTGTCCTGCGTCTTCCCCGACCTGCCCACGGTGGACGAGCGCCGCTACATCGAGCTGGTCGCCCAGCACTTCGGTATCGAGCTCCACACCTATCGCCCCCGGGCGCGCGCGCTCGACGACGTGGAGCAATGGTGTCGCCTGCTCGGCAGCCCCGTGCCGATCCTCTCCGTGCCCGAGGTCGCCGACAGTCACGCACGGGCTCGCCGGCTCGGCTACGAGAACGTCCTGACGGGAGACTTTGCGGAATTCGCGTTCGGGAACCCTCGCCACCTGGTGTCTCACCTGCTTTCCCACCGTCGCTGGCGGGCTCTCACTACCCTGCTCGTGACCGAGCGCCGGCGCGGCGTCGAGCGGCGGCGGCTGGCGCAACACCTGCTGGGCACCTTCGTCCCCGGCCGGTGGGCCAACTGGTACGTGCACTGGCGGCGGCTGGACGCGCCCGAGCGGATCCCCGACTGGCTCGACGCCCGCAAGGCGCGGCCGGGCCCCTATCGCACCGACCTGCTACCACCCAGCCGTCAGCGGTGGCAGCAGTTGCAGCTCCTCGGCACCGAAGGCTCGACGATCACGATCGAGGCCGCTGAGGTATGCGCCGCCATCGCCGGTGTCACGGTGCGGCGCCCCTTCGCCGACGTGGACCTGTGGGAGTTCTTCCTCCGTCTCCCCGCCGAGGTGAAGTGTCCGGACCAGCGTGACAAGACCCTGGCCCGCAGCCTGCTCCGAGGCACGCTCCCCGACCCCATCCTCGATCGCCGCGACAAGACGTACTTCGATGATCATGTCATGGCCCAGGTGGATTACGCCACACTGCGGCGCTTGCTCGCGACGCCGCGGCACCGCGTGCCCGGGGTGGACTACCGGCGTTTGGCACAGCGAATCGATCAGGGCAGCTTCAACCGATTCGACTGGTTCTGGGCCAAGGATCTGGCGTGCATCCACGCGTTCCTGAGCGCCTGGTGAACGACGCACCGTCGGCGTTCGGCTTCCAGGTTCGCTCCCGGCCCCTGCTGCGGTTCCTCCGCGCCGGAGGAGGAGTGGAGGCGCTCGAGATCGCGCCCGCCCCGGAGCCGCGGAAGCGACCGGACGTCGCACCCCTGGCCGAGTGGACGCTGGCCGGCCCCGATCGTGAAGTCCGGGGAACGCTCTATCGCGTGGATCAGACCTTCGAGTTCTGGGTGACGGACGCCGGCGCGTATCGCGTCGATCCGGAGGCCGGGCGCATCGAAATCCCGTGCTGTGACGACGAGATCGTGCGCGAACAGCGCCTGTGGGGAGTCCCGACCACGCTGTGTTATATGCACCGCGGGGACCTATCGCTTCACGCCGCCGCGGTGGAGGTGGCCGGCGGCGCGGTCGTGCTCGCTGCGCCAGGGCGCCACGGCAAGACCACGCTGGCCCTCGCCTTTCACCAACACGGCTGTCGCGTCCTGAGCGAGGATCTCACGTGCTGCCGGGTCCGGATGTCGCCCGAGGTGCTCCCGGGTCCGGCGCTGCTGCGCCTCAGGAGCGACGTCTATGACGGCCAGCCTCCGCCGGGCACGCACCTGGCCATGACGCGGCCCGACCGCGTCTACCTGGGGCTCGACGACGAGCGCAAGGGCAGCAGCGCCCCCGTCCCGATCAAGGCTATTGTGTTCCTGCGCGACTCGGCGAGCGACGTGAAGCTGGAGCGCGCGCCCGCACACGTGGCACTCGCCGATCTTTGGGCCCTCAACTTCCGACTCCAAACCGATGATGGTCGCGCCCGATCGTTCCGACAGCTGACCCGGCTGACCAGCGCGGTGCCCGCCTGGAACTTGCACCGGCCGCTGCGCCTGGCGATGCTCGAACGAACCGTGGCGCGGTTGCTGGAGCAGTTCGACCGTGACCGGGGCTAGGGACCCGGAGGCGGGGGCGTCGTACTACCCCGCGCTGGACGGGTTGCGTGGCGTCGCCATCTTGCTGGTGCTGTTGCTCCATTTCGGACAGTTCGGCCATGGCCTGCCGGCTCCACAGGTGCTGGCGGACCGGTGGTTTATCGGCGTCGTCCGAACCGGCTGGATGGGAGTGGATCTCTTCTTTGTGCTGTCCGGGTTTCTCATCACGGGCATCCTCCTCGACACCAAAGGGAGCAGGCACTACTTGCGCCAGTTTTATGCGCGGCGCGTCCTGCGCATTTTCCCGCTGTACTATGGCGCCCTGGCGCTCTTCCTCATCCTCCTCCCCATGCTGCTTCCGGGCGACCGAGTGCTGCGAGACCTCACAGCGGCTTCTGCGTGGTATTGGACCTACCTCTACAATGTGAAGGTGGCAGCGGCCGGATTCACGTCGTCCAGCGCTCTGGGGCACTTCTGGTCTCTTGCGGTGGAGGAGCAGTTTTACCTGATCTGGCCCATCGTAGTGCTCTATCTCGCCAGGCGTCATCTCTTCGGCGCGTGCTGGGCCGCCGTGGTGGTGGCTTTGTTCTGCCGGATCGGACTGCGCGTGGCGGGCTACGAAATTGCCGCAACTGTTTTGACACCCGCCAGAATGGATGCGCTGGCGATCGGAGGCTTGATCGCGCTGGCGGTGCGTGGTCCGCATGGCCTCGAGGCGATAGCACGTTGGGCGGCCCCGGTCGCCGGGGTCTTGGCGCTGCTGCTCGTCGGCCTGCTTGCCTCCAACACCGCACTCACGAGCGTGGGTTACACAGTGGTCGCCTTGCTGTGCGGAGCGATCCTGATCCATGTCCTGACCGCTTCCCCGGGTGGGGTGACGTCCAAGTTCTTCGCGTCGCCGACACTGAGGTTCTTCGGACGTTACAGTTACGCGCTCTACGTACTCCACCATCCGCTGCTGTGGTTCAGACCCCCATTCTCAGTTCGCTTCGTTCCCACGGTCTTCGGCTCCCACCTGCCGGCGTATATCCTGTGGCTGGCCATCGCGATCGGCGCCTGCGTGGCGATGGCGCTGCTCAGCTGGCACGTCGTGGAGAAGCAGTTCCTCAAGCTGAAGAAGCTCTTCCCGTATCAATACAAGAAAACACAGCCCGGCCTGCTTGCACTCCCGTCGACGTCGCTGCCCCCCGTCGCGCCGACGATGTCGTGAGCTGTAAGCCACTTGCCTCATGGGTGTAACAGGGGTACCACGATTAGCACGATTGGACGCCCTCCGGCCCGTCGCGTCAGCCGCAAGCCGACGGCAAAGAAGTTGCATCGTGCAACCGGCGAGTAGGAAGGCCCACCCCCCGGATGGGATAGGTGGGGGTGTGTAACTCCAACGCCGAGGGGGTGCGAAATGAAGCAGCGGTACGAATCACCCAGGTTAGTGGTGTACGGTCGCATCGCCGACAACACCTTCCAGACTCCCGGCGGGACGAAGGGCTGCACGACCGACTGCAAGATCGACAATTTCGGAGAACAGTCGGCGAACACTACCGGCAGCTGAAACGGCCTGCGACTCGCCGGTCGTACGGAGACCCCGGCACCTGCCAGAGGGCGCCGGGGTTTTCTCTCGCCGGTCGCCGCCCGACGGCCCGAGCTTTGCTTCCGTGCCTGCCGCACGAGCCATAGCCCATGATGCCATCGCGACCAGAACGACAGTCCCTCAGGGCCCCGCTTCGGGATGCGACGCTCCGCCGATCGTACCTGATCCGAGTGTTTGGCTTGATCTGGACGGCAGCGCGGGGGTGGACGGTGGCGTGGGGCATCCTCCTCGTGGTGCAGGGTTTGATGCCGGTGGCGCTGGTCTACTTGACGAAGCCCCTGGTGGATGGCCTGCAAGCCGCCGTGGGGCGCGGCACCTCCTGGGAAACCGTGCGGCCCGTTCTCCTGGTCGTCGTCGGCATCGGCGGCGTGCTGTTACTCACCGAGCTGCTCAAGGTCTGCCTCGAGTGGATCGGGACTGCCCAGTCGGAGCTGGTTCAGGACCACATCACCGATCTCGTGCACGCCAAGTCCACCGCCGTCGACCTCGCCTTTTACGAAACGCCCGACTTTTACGACCACCTCTACCGGGCTCGCGGCGATGCCGGCAATCGCCCTCTGGCGCTGCTCGAAAGCAGCGGTCGGCTGGTGCAAGACGGCGTCACCCTGGTGGCCATGGCGGCCGTGTTGCTCCCTTACGGCGTCTGGCTCCCCCCAGCGCTGCTGGTCAGTACCCTTCCTGCGCTTTTCGTGGTTGTCCGCACCAGCCGTCGCTACCACGATTGGTGGAAGCGCTCGACCGCGGACCGGCGTCGCGCCCAATACCTCGGCGTCATCCTCACGGAGGCATGGCACGCGGGCGAGGTCCGGCTCTTCGGCCTGGCCAACTATTTTCGGGATGCCTACCGCGCGTTGCGACGACGCTTGCGTACCGAGCGCCTGCACCTGCTGAAAGATCAGACCCTCGCGCGGCTGGGTGCAGAGGGGGTTGCCCTCCTGGTCTCGGCCGGTACGATCGCGTGGATGGTCGCACGGGCGTTCATGGGCCGTGCGACGTTGGGCGACATCGCGCTCTTCTACCAGGCGTTCCAGCGGGGCCAAGGCCTGATGCGGGCGCTGCTGACGAACGTCGGTCAGATCTACACGAACGGGCTGTTTCTGGCGAACCTGTTCGAATTCCTCGATCTCGAGGCGCGCATCGTCGACCCCCCCCAGCCCCTTCCCACTCCGTCGCGCTTGCGTCACGGGATCCGTTTCCGCGACGTCACGTTCCGGTATCCCGGAACTGATCGGGTGGCCCTGCGGAAGTTCCACCTGATGATTCCCGCAGGCCAGACAGTGGCGATCGTCGGCGCCAACGGGGCCGGGAAGACGACGCTGCTGAAACTGCTGTGTCGGTTCTACGATCCCGAAGCCGGGCATGTCGAGCTCGATGGGATCGACCTGCGCGACCTGTCTCTCGCGCAGCTGCGGCGCATGGTCACGGTCATGTTTCAACTGCCGGTGTCCTATCAGGGCACCGCCCGCCACAATATTGCGATGGGCGATCTCGCGGCCGAGCCGGACCTCTCCCGGATCGAGGCGGCCGCTCGGGATGCCGGCGCTCACACGGTGATCGCCGCTCTGCCCAAGGGATACGATACGTTGCTCGGGAAATGGTTCGCGGAGGGCACCGAGCTCAGCGCCGGCGAGTGGCAGCGAGTGGCGCTGGCGCGGGCCTATCTCAGGCAATCCCAGATCATGATCCTGGACGAGCCCACGAGTTTCATGGATTCGTGGGCCGAAGCGGAGTGGTTCGAGCGATTCCGAGCCCTTGCCCAGGGCCGCACGAGCATCCTCATCACCCATCGTCTGACGATCGCCATGCGGGCCGACATCATTCATGTGATGCAGCGCGGCGAGATCGTCGAATCGGGAACTCACCAGGAGCTGCTGGCCCAGGGCGGGCTCTACGCGCAATCCTGGCGAGCACAGGTAGAGTCCGCTGCTCACCTCTCCGAGATGTCGCCGGCGCACGCCGGGAGGTCCTGACGAACACCGTGATTGATCGCCAGCGGCTGGCCGCATGGATTCAACCTCGGCACCTCGACGACCAGGCGCTCGAGGCGTACCGGAGTGCGTTTACATCACACCCGGCGCGCCTCGTGATCATCAGGGACTTTCTGGCACCGGACGTCGCCGACCGACTGGGGCGGTTTCTGGCGAACGAAGCCGAGTTCAAACCCGAATTTGGACTGTATTCGATCGAGGGCGCGGTGAAGGAGGAAGACTGGCTGCGCGCCGACGACCAAGATCGCTTCTTCCGGCTTGGGAAGGTGGTGGGAACGCCGCCCCGATTCCAGACGAGTCCGAATGCCCTCACCTACCTCCAGTTTCGCATGGCGTTCCAGCGCCCCGAATTCAAGGCGTTCTTCGAGAGTATTTCCGGCATGCCATTGGGCTGGAGCGACGACTTCGGCGCGCATGCGATGGCAGCCGGCGACTTCCTGCGTCCGCATTCCGACGACAACAAGGACCGCCAGCTGGCGCTGGTCATCTACTTGACCCCCGGATGGAAACGGAAGTTCGGCGGGGTGCTGCGCGTGGTTCACCACGACGAACGCTTCACCGACGTTGAGCCGGAATACAATAGCCTGATCGCCTTCGACGTGCTCGCTTCTCCGGCACACCTCGTCCTCCCCATTCAGCCTGGGACGGCCGGATCGACGCGCAGGCTCAGCATTGGCGGTTGGTATCATAAGCTCGGCTGAGGACGGCGTACGCGCATGAGCGAGGCAGTGGCCATCAGCGTCATCATGTCAACCCGGAACCGGGCCCGCTATCTGCCCGACGCCTTGAGCACCCTGGCCGCGCAGCAGTGCGACGTACCGTTCGAAGTCATTGTGATCGACAACGGTTCCAGTGACGGCACACCGGCCATCGTTGAAGCGTGGTGCCGCAGCCACCCGAGGTTCAGAACCGCGCGTGAGCCGCTCGCGGGGCTCAGCCGAGGAAAGAATGCGGGCATTCGGCTGGCTCGTGCTCCGCTGCTGCTGTTCACCGACGATGACATGAGAGTGGACCCCCACTGGATCGAGGCGTATCGCGACCTGTTCGCTCGACGCAGGGATGCGCCGATGCTGGCCGGCGGTCCCATCGTGCCGATCCCGCACGATCTCGGGAGCTGGCCCGAGTGGTTTGATGAGGCGGCCCTGGCCGATACGGGACTCTTACACCACCGTGCCGAGCGGGTGTTGGGGCGCTTCGAGTACGTCTGGGGAGGGAACATGGCCGTTCCCAGGCACCTGTTCGACCGGTTTGGCTTGTGGAATGAGACGGCGGGGCTCAAGGGGGACGAGCGAGTCGCTTTGCAGGACAGCCAGTTCTTCGAGGACACCGAGTTTCAGGATCGCATCCGGCAAGCGGGGGGCAGCGTGTGGTTCTGCCCCGTCGCGGTGGTGCGCCATCGCGTCGATCGGCGGACCATAACTCCCCGGCGGATTGTATCGACCGCCTTCTCGCGAGGTCGGAACGACATTTGGATCCAGGAGCTTCCCACCTGCCATGAGGTCGGATTCGTGCCGCGGCGTAACGCCGTCGGAAGTCTGCTTGCCCTCGCCTGGGGTTTGTTCCGATGGAGCATCTGGGTGATCATGTTTCGGTTGTTCGGGAGAAAGCGCTGCTTCGAGCGTGCGCGTCGCGCTGCCTTTGCCTCCGGACGCTCCCTGGACGGCCTACGCGCGGGCCGGGCTTCGATGTCGTTGTTCCTCGCGGCTGGCCGCGTCGCATTCCCTGCGCGCACGCTGTTGCTGCGCTTCACACCCGACGGCGCGTGATGCGTCGGTTTTCCTCCGCCGGGCTCGGGGGAATCCGCATCACCGGATCAACTTCCTCAACGGCACGTTCCCCCGCCCCTTCAGGGTGACCGTCTTGTCGCCCAGCGGCGTGTCGAGGAACACGCGGCCGGTGAGGCCGAACCCCACCGCCTTGTGGGTGAGCAGCCCTTTCGCGCCCGCGCCCAGGCCCGCCCACTCGAACCGCACCGGCACCACCACGCGGCTGTGGTTGCTGGGTGAGAGGTCGAGCGGCCGCTCCAGCAGCGCGTCGCCGAAGTGCGTGTCCTCGAGGTCGATCCCCACTTCGAGCCGGGTGGAGCGGATGCGGTAGTCGTTGGGGTTGTACACGTCGAACACCAGATCGAACGTGCCGCCCGTGAAGCCGATCCCCGTGACGTCGATCTCCTGCAGCTGGAGGTCGGGCTCGGTGAACGCCAAGTTGCGCAGGGTGGCGCAGGCGGCCAAGAGCACAACGGCGACGGAAAGACGGACGGACGGAAAGGGGATGAAAAGCCGAGAACCGGAGCTCATTCGCTCATCCCCATTCCGTCTGTCCGTCCTTCCGTCGCCTTTTGTTTCAGTTGCTCCCACCACTCCATCCGCTTCTTGATGTCCTTTTCGTAACCGAAGTCGCTGGGCTCGTACCATTTCCGCCCCCGCAGCGCCTCCGGCAGGTACTCTTGCGGCACGTAGGCGTGCGCGTAAGCGTGCGCGTACTTGTACCCCGCCCCGTAGCCCAGCTCTTCCATCAGTCTCGTGGGGGCGTTACGGATGTGCAGCGGCACCGGCTCGGCGGGATGCTCCGCGGCCGCGTCGGTCGCCTGGCTGAACGCCTCGTAGACGCGGTTCGACTTGGGCGCGGTGGCGAGATATACCGTCGCTTCGGCGAGCGCCAGCTCGCCTTCCGGCGTCCCCAGAAAGTGATACGCGTCCTTCGCGGCGAGCGCCACCGACAGCGCCCGCGGGTCCGCGAGCCCCACATCCTCGGACGCGATCCGCACCAGGCGCCGCGCGAGGTAGAGCGGATCCTCGCCCCCCGCGAGCATGCGCGCCAGCCAGTAGAGCGAGCCCTCGACGTCCGAGCCGCGCACCGCCTTGTGGAGGGCGGAGATGAGATTGAAATGCTGCTCGCCGGCCTTGTCGTAGACTGGGAGAGGCTTCTCGAGCACGGCCTGCACCACGTCGCCGGGAACGGGAGAGGGCGGAGGGGAGAGGTTCGTGACGTGCTGGAAGACGGCTTCGAGCGCGTTGAGCGCGCGCCTAGCGTCGCCCTGCGCGTGACGTACGAGCAGCTCGATCGCATCGTCACCGAAGCGTACCTCGCCCTTCTCCCCTCTCCCCTTGGTCTCAGCCTCGATCGCCCGCCGCACGATCGTCCCGATGTGCTCAGACGTCAGCGGCTCCAGTACGAACACCCGACACCGCGACAACAGCGGCTGGGTCAGCTCGAAGCTCGGGTTCTCGGTGGTGGCGCCGATCAGCGTGACGATGCCGTTCTCGACCCAGGGGAGAAAGGCATCCTGCTGCGCCTTGTTGAAGCGGTGGATCTCGTCGCAGAACAGGATCGTGCCGCGACCCTCGTACTTGAGTCGCTCCTCCGCCTCCTTGATGATCTCGCGCACCCGCCCCACGCCCTCGGTCACGGCGGAGAACGGCTCGAAGTGGCGGTCGGTGTAGTTTGCGATGAGGCGTGCCAGCGTGGTCTTCCCGGAGCCGGGCGGGCCCCAGAAGATGCACGACCCCACGTCGCCGCGGCGGATCAGCTCGCCGAGCGGCTTCCCAGGCCCGAGCAGGTGCTCCTGGCCGAGGAACTCCTCGAGGCTCTTGGGGCGCATGCGCGCCGCCAAGGGCTCGCTCGAGCGTTGGAACAGCGTCGGTTCAGTCATTCGTCCACGGCGCGATCATCCCACGCGGTCCAGCAACACCTTGGTAAGATAGAACGCCGCAGCCCCTGCAAAGAAGGCGCCGGGGAGTTTCCAGCCCCGTTTGCCTTGAAACTCCGGGACGAGGTTCGACGCGGCGACGTAAATCGTGACGCCAGCGGACAACGCCAGCCCGTGGCGGACCAGGAAGGAGATCTGGTCGGTAAGCACGACCCCCGCCAGCGTCGCCAGCCCGAGCAGCGCGGCCGCACCGACCGCCTGGCCGCCCGTCCGCCCGACCGCGAGGTACAGGCTCGAGATCGTCACGCCCTCCGGCAGCTTGTGCAGCAGGATCGCGACGAACACCATGACGCCCAGCGCGGGCCGGACGAGAAACGCACTCGCGATCGCGACGCCGTCGAAGAAGGTGTGCAGCAGCAGCCCCACCAGGGCCGAGGGGCCCGCCAGGCGGTTCACGGCGTGCGTTTCCTCGCCGAAATGGAAGTGCGGGGTGAGCGTGTGCTGCGTGAGGTGCACCGCGAGGTACCCCGCGAGCACCAGCGCCGGCGCCGCCGTCCCGGAGCGCGCGAACGCCTCGGGCAGCACCTCTACGAGCGCGACGGCGAGCATGAACCCCGCGCCGAACGCGACGAAGTGCTCGATCAGCGCCAGCTCGCGCGCCGCCCGGCGCGTCACCGCGAGCGCGCCCAGGACGTTGCCGAGCGCGGCGATCAGGGCGTAGACGAGCGCGCTAGACACGGGAGAGCAGATACTCTTTCGTGTTGCGGCGCGGGTCCTCCAGCACCTCGCCCAGCAGGCGCTCCAGCGTCTCCCCCACCTCCGGCCCGGGGCGCACGCCCGCGGCGAGCAGATCGTCGCCCGTCACGACGAGGTCTTTCAACATCAAAGGATCCTTCGCAGCCCGAATTGCCGCCACGATCTTTGGGAGCGGGGAGCCGGGAGCAGGACTGGTCGGCAGCAATGTCAACAGGTCATCCGCGTACTCACGTGTCTCGGCGAGCCACCGACGGACGGCCGGCACGTGTTTGGGGTCGGGATACTTGTCGCGCCACTGGCCGATCGCCCGCGCGCGTTCGATGTCCTTGGTGGAGCACCTGAGCCGGGTCAGCAGCGAGGCCGGATCCCGAGCCAGGAACGCGGTGAGCAGCACCGGATCACGCGGGAGCTTGTCCAGGGCCTTCAGCTCCCTGCTCCCCGCTCCCTGCTCCCTCAGCTCCGGCAGCCATATCCGCGCCGCCCCGATGTCCATCCATAACGCCACGAGCTTCGAGACCCGGGCGGCCGTCGCGATCCCTTTGAACCATTCGTCCCGCACCCGTTCGGCCGAGAGCTGGGCGAGCCCTTGCACGTTCGCCTTGGCGGCCTCGAGCGTGCGCGCGTGGATCTTGAACTCGAACCGCGCGCTGAAGCGCAGCGCCCGGAGGATCCGCAGGTAGTCCTCCTGGAACCGCCAGTTGGGATCGCCCACGGAGCGGATCAGCTTGTGCTCGAGATCGTCGGCGCCCTTGAACGGGTCGCGCCACGCGTGCTGCACGGGGTGATAAGCGATCGCATTGATCGTGAAGTCGCGCCGCGCCAGATCGTCCATCAGCGACACCCCGAACTCGACCACCGCGTGGCGGCCGTCGGTACGGATGTCCTTGCGGAAGGTGGTGACCTCGTGCAGCCGGTTGTCTTTGTCGAGCACGCCGACCGTCCCGTGCTCGATCCCCACCGGCACCGTGCGCTTGAACAGCTGGCGCACCACGTCGGGCGGCGCCGCGGTCGTCAAGTCGAACTCGGACTTGAGCGGATCGAAGCTCGGATTCTCGAGGCCGAGCAGCGCGTCCCGGATCGCGCCGCCGACGCACCAGGTCTCATAACCAGAATCCTCGAGCTTCTTGGCGATCCTAAGAACCTCGTCCGGGATGGGGAGACGGTCGGGGAACTTCATCGAACGCGGAAGTGCGAACGCGGAACGCGGAACAGCAATGCGAGGTCGCTCGCGGCGGCGACGCTCAGCGCTCTGTTCCGCGTTCCGAGTTCCGCGTTCCGACTTCGGCTCATCCGCACAACACACTCCCCCCGTTCACATTCAGGATCTCCCCCGTGATGTGCCGGGCGAGCGGCGAGCAGAGAAACACGATCGGTCCCGCGACGTCCTCCGCGCTTGCCACGCGCCCCAGGGGGATCGTCCGCTCGATCTCCCGCTTCCCGCTTCTCGCTTCCCGCGCGTACGGCTTCTCGCTCATCTCCGTATCCACCCATCCCGGCGCGATGCAGTTGACCGTGATGTCGCGCGGCGCGAGCTCGACGGCGAGGGACTTGGTGAACGCGATGACGGCGCCCTTGGTGGCGGCGTAGTCGGCGTGGAACGGCTCGCCCCGCTGGCCGGCGGTGGACGACACGAGTACGATCCTGCCGCCGGCGGGGAGCAGGGGGATCGCGGCGCGGCACACGTAGAGCACGGCGTCGAGATTGGCGCGCCGCGTGCCCTCCCACTGCGCGTCGGTCAGGTCGGCGACGGGGACGTCGTCGGGGGGCCAGACGCCGTGATTGACGATCAGCAGGTCGAGTCCGCCGAGCGCGCGCGCCGCCTCGTTCACGGCGCGCCGCGCGGCGGCCGGATCTCCCAGGTCACCCGCGATCGCCACGGCCTTCGACCGCCCTTGACCGCCCTCGACCGCGCTGACGGTCGCCTCCGCGTCCTGCCGGCGGCGTCGGTACCCTACCGCGACCGCGCAGCCGGCTCGCGCCAGCAGCACCGCCGTCGCACGGCCGATGCCCCGGGCCCCGCCCGTCACAAACGCACGCTTTCCCGAAAGGTCAATCACCCCACCTCCCCAAGGCGGAACTCGGAACGCGGAACAGAGTGCTGAGCGTCGCCGCCGCGAGCGACCTCGCATTGCTGTTCCGCGTTCCGCGTTCGCACTTCCGCGTTTCGAGGTTCCGCGTTCCGCCTTCCGCGTTCATCCTCTCAACTGCTCTTCTACCATCGCACAGATGATGTGCTCGATCGCGAGGTGCAGCTCCTGGATTCGCGCCGTGTCGTCCGCCGGGACCACGAGCGCGATGTCGGCGAGCGTCTTCAGCTGGCCGCCCGACTTGCCCAGGAACGCGACGACGGTCACGTTGCGCGCCTGCGCCGCCTGCGCCGCGCGGATCACGTTGGGACTCTCGCCGCTGGTCGAGTGCAGCGACAGCACGTCGCCCGGGCGGGCGAGCGCCTCGATCTGGCGCGCGAACACCTCGTCGAAGCCCAGGTCGTTGGCGCACGCGGTGAGGAGGGACGTGTCGGTCGTGAGGGCGATGGCGCGGAGCGGGGCGCGGTTCGCCTGGTAGCGCACGACGTACTCGGTGGCGAGGTGCTGCGCGTCGGCGGCGCTGCCGCCGTTGCCCGCGAAAAACAGCGTCCCGCCGGCGCGCAGCGTCGCGGCGTACCGGTCGGCGATCGCGGCGACGGCCTCGGCGTGCTGCTCGGCCATGCGCCCGGCGAGCGCCGCGAGCTCCGCCAGCCCGGCGCGCACCCGCTCGGGCGCCGTCACTCCGTGACCGCCCGCACCAGCGCGCCGAGGTCGGCCGACCCCCCCGCCCCCCCCGCGGTCTCCTCCAGCGCGGTCCCCACGACCACGAAGTCGGCGCCCGCGGCGCGCGCCGCCCGCGCCTGGGGTGCGGTTCTGATCCCGCCGCCCACAAACAGCGTGAGCCCCGGGATCGCGGCGCGGCAGGCGGCGATCACGTCACCCGCGACGGGGCGCGGCGCGCCGCTGCCCGCGTCGAGATAGATCGCCTGCATCCCGATGAGCCGCGCCGCCGTGGCATGCGCCGCTGCCAGCTCCGGCCTGTCCGCCGGCAGCGGCCGGGTCTGGCTCACTGCCTCGACGCTCGTCACCCGCCCGCCGTCGATCAGGATGTAGCCGGTCGAGAGCGTGGGGACGGGGTGACGCGCCAGGAACGGTACGGCACGCACCTGCTCCTCGATCAGGTATTGCGGGTTGCGCCCGGAGACGAGCGACAGGAACAGCACCAGGTCCACCGCGTCGGTGAGCTGCAGGGCGGAGCCGGGGAACAGCGCGAGCGGCAGCTCGGGCGCGGCCTCGCGGATCGCGCGCGCGACGAGCTGCGTGTCCACGAGCACCAGCAGCCCCGGACGGCGCGCCAACAGGCTCCCCCCCCTCCCCCTCCCCCCTGCGCTCACGCCGTCTCCGCCACGCGCCCGGCCAGCGCCGCGAGCCCGTTCACGTCCGCCTCCGCCTGCGCCTCGAACGCGTACGTGATGCACGCATCGGCGGCGAGCAGGTCGAGCGCCAGCGCGCGGCCTCCCGACGACTGCGCCGTTACCCGGGCGAGCAGCCGCTGGCCGATGAGCGCCAAGTGGTCGGGCAGCGGCAGATCGGAGTCCGCGATGGCGGCGTCCACGTGCGCGCGCAGCGTCGGGGGCGGCGCGGGAGGCCGCCGCGCGTCGAGCCAGGCGAGCACCGCCTCCCGGGTCATCGGGCGAGCAGCCGCTTGACGATCGCCGGTGCCTGGGCGCGCGCCTCGGCGAGCCGCGCCGGGTCGCCTGCACCCGCCGACGCGAAATGCGGCCGCCCGCCGCCCTTGCCACCCGACACCGCCGCGATCGCCCCCGCGATCTCCCCGGCCTTCACGCCCTGCGCCACCAGGTCGTCGGTGACGGCGACATGGATCCCCGGCCGCTCGCCGTTCGTGAACAGCACCGAGATCGCGCGCGTGTGGCTGGTGCGGAACGCGTCCATCACCAGCCCGATCTGGTCGCGGTCGTCGAGATCGCTCTGGTCGATGTAGAGCGCGATGTCGCCGATCTGCTCGACCGCTCCCTGCTCCCTGCTCCCGGCTCCCTGCTTCAGCAGCTCCTGCATCCGCTTCTCGAGCTTCCGGTTTTCCTCGAGCAATTGCTCGATGCGACGCACCAGGTGTTCCGGCTGCGTCTTGAGGACCGACGCCGCCTCGTCCACCTGCTCCTCGAGCTTGCGCACCAGCTCATACGCCACCGGGCCCGTCACCGCCTCGATGCGCCGCACGCCCGCCGCGGCCCCCGTCTCGTGAGTGAAGCGGAACAGGGCGATCTGCCCGGTGCTTGGCACGTGCGTCCCGCCGCACAGCTCGAGCGACACGCCCGGGACGTCGACCACGCGCACGATGTCACCGTACTTCTCGGTGAAGAACGCCATCGCGCCGGCGGCGATCGCCTCTTTGTATTTCATCTCGCGCGTCGTGACGGGGAGATTCTCCCAGATGTGCGTGTTCACCGTTTCCTCGACGCGCGCCAGCGTCGCGTCGTCCACGGGCCCGTGGTGCGCGAAATCGAAGCGCAGCCGCTCGGGCGCGACCACCGACCCCTGCTGCCGCACGTGGGGCCCGAGGATCTTGCGCAGCGCCGCGTGCACCAGATGCGTCGCCGTGTGGTTGCGCTCGATGTTCTTGCGCCGCGGCTCGTCCACCTCCGCCAGGACCGCGGTGGGCTCGAACTCCTGCTGGAAGTGGCCGACGACCGCGCTCAGGCCGTCCACTTTCTCGACGTCGGAGACTTCGAGATCCCACCCTTCCCCCTTCACTCGGCCCGTGTCGCTGACCTGCCCGCCCGACTCGACGTAGAACGGGTTCTCCTCGAGTACGACCTCGACCCGGTCATCCGCCTGCCGGAACTTGAGCACGTCGGTCTCGGCCCGTGTGGTGTCGTAGCCCACCCATTTCTGCTTGCCCCGGGGCTTGACGCTGCGCCACTCGCCCGGGCGCTTCGCGTGCACCGCGGGAGCGCCTTTGGCGCGCGCCTTGGTCCGCTCCAGTGACTCCTGCGACCGGGTGCGCTGCTTGCCCAGCTCGCGCTCGAACCCCGCCACGTCCACCGTCTGGCCGCGCTCGGCGGCGATGAGCTGCGTCAAGTCGATCGGGAAGCCGTAGGTGTCGTACAGCTTGAAGGCGTCCGCCCCCACGATCACTTTCACGTTCTGCAGCTCGTCGAGCCGCGCGAGCCCGCCCTCGATCGTGTCGAAGAAGCGCTCCTCTTCGGCGCGCGTCACACTCTCGAGATGGGCCCGCTGCTTCACCAGCTCCGGGTACACGCTCCCCATGAGACCCGCCACCGTGTGCACCAGGTGCAGCAGCGTCGGCTCGCGCCGGCCCAGCAGCCAGGCGTGGCGCACCGCGCGCCGCAGGATACGCCGCAGCACGTAGCCCCGGCCGTCGTTCGCAGGATAGACGCCGTCGGCGAGCAGGAACGCCACGGCCCGCGCGTGGTCGGCGAGCACTCGGTACGATGCCCCGCCCGCACCCCGGTCGTACTTCTTCCCTACCACCTCGACCGCCCGCTCGATAATCGGCGTGAACAGGTCGGTGTCGAAGTTCGAGGGGACGCGCTGCATGACGGCCGTCACGCGCTCGAGCCCGGCACCGGTGTCAACCGAGGGAGCAGGGAGCGGAGAGCGGGTGCCGTCGGCTTGCTGGTCGAATTGCATGAACACGAGGTTCCAGATCTCCAGTAGCTCCCCGGCTTCGCTCAACCGAACGAACTCGTCCAGGCTCAGTTCCGCGTTCCGCGTTCCGCGTTCCGCCTTGGCTCGGGTGTCGACCAGGATCTCGGAGCATGGGCCGCAGGGTCCGGTTTCGCCCATCTGCCAGAAGTTGTCCTCGTCGCCCAGCCCGAAGATGCGGCGGTCGGCAATCCGGGTGCGCTCGCGCCACAGTCGCCGCGCCTCGTCGTCCGCGTGGTGCACGGTGATGTACAGCCGGTCGGGATCGATGCCGAGCCAGTCCTTCCCGGTCACCCACTCCCAGGCGTAGTCGATCGCCTCGCGCTTGAAGTAGTCGCCGAAGGAGAAGTTGCCGAGCATCTCGAAGAAGGTGTGGTGTCGCGCGGTGTGGCCCACCTGCTCCAGGTCATTGTGCTTCCCCCCGGCGCGCACGCATTTCTGGCAGGTCACGGCTCGGGTGTAAGCGCGCCGCTCGAGTCCCTGGAACACCCGCTTGAACTGCACCATCCCGGCGTTGGTGAACAACAGGGTGGGGTCGTCCGCCGGGACCAGGGGGGAGCTCGGCACCTCCTCGTGGCCCCGCGCCTTGAAGAACTGCAGGAACTTGCGGCGGATTTCGGCGGAGGTCATGGGGGGAATATAGTGCCCCCACACAGCTCCTCCACGAGCTCCTTCACCCCCGCCCCCGCGTACCCCCGCCGCACCAGGAAGGCGAGCAACCGCCGCTTACGGACGGGCCCGGGGAGGTCGGAGAGCTGGCGGGCGCGCTTCGCCGCGACGGCGCGCGCTTCGATCGCCGGATCGATGCCTTCGTCCGCGAGCGCGCGACGCACCGCTTCCTCGGCGACGCGGCGCTCCACACCGTGCGCCAGCAGGTCGGTGACGAGTCGGGCCGGCCCCTTGCCGCGCGCGGCGCGGAAGGCGGCGTACTGCTCGGCGAAGCGGCGGTCGTCCAGCAGCCCGCGCGCGGCGAGGCGATCGAGCGCGGCTTCGACGGCGTCGGGCGGGTGTTGCTTCTGCACGAGGCGGCGGCGCAGGTCGACGCGCGCGTGGGCGCGGCGCGCCAGGGCGCGCAGCGCCGCGCGCTGGGCCGCCTCGATGTCGGCGAGGTCGCGCAGCCGGGCAAGCACCGCGGCCGACAACTCGTCGCCGACCCGGAGCCGGAGCGGCTCGAGCGCCGCCGCCGGCAGGGACGCAAATCGCCCCCGATCCACCTCGACCAGCCGGTAGTCCGGCTGGCGGGGATCGGGGGCGAGCGCGGTGAGCGTCGGAGGGAGCGCGGGCACCTACTCCTCGGGGGCTGGAGCCTCCTCGTCCGCCGCCACGACGGTGGGCTTCATGCCGAGGTGTTCCTTCACCCGCGCCTCCACCTCGGCCGCCAGGTCGGCGTGGTCTTTCAAGTACAGCTTGGCGTTCTCGCGGCCCTGCCCGATCCGCTCCTTGCCGTAGGCGTACCACGCGCCCGACTTCTCGATGATCCCCGCCTCCGCCGCGATGTCCACGAGCAGCGACTCGTGACTGATCCCCTCGTCGAACATGATGTCGAACTCGGCCTGGCGGAACGGCGGCGCGACCTTGTTCTTCACCACCTTCACCCGCACGTGGTTGCCGATCACCACCTCGCGCTCCTTCACCGGGCCGATGCGCCGCATGTCGAGCCGCACCGACGCGTAGAACTTGAGCGCCCGCCCGCCGGTGGTGGTCTCGGGATTGCCGAACATGACCCCGATCTTCTCGCGCAGCTGGTTGATGAACACCACCGCCGTGCGCGACCGGTTGATGGCCCCGGCGAGCTTGCGGAGCGCCTGGCTCATGAGCCGCGCCTGGAGGCCGGGGAGCGAGTCACCCATCTCGCCCTCGATTTCCGCCTTGGGGACGAGCGCCGCCACCGAGTCCACCACTACCACGTCCACTGCGCCCGAGCGCACCAGAATCTCCGTGATCTCAAGCCCCTGCTCCCCTGTGTCGGGCTGCGACACGAGCAGGTCGTCCACATCCACGCCGAGCTTCTTGGCGTACTCGACGTCGAGCGCGTGCTCGGCGTCGATGTAGGCGGCGGCCCCGCCGGCGCGCTGCGCGTTCCCCACCACGTGGAGCGCCAGCGTGGTCTTGCCGCTCGACTCGGGACCGAAGATCTCGGTCACCCGGCCGCGCGGGATGCCCCCGATGCCGATCGCGGCGTCCAAGTTGATCGCGCCCGTCGGGATCGCCTCGACCCGCACCCGCGGCGAGTCGGCGCCCATGCGCATAATGGCGCCCTTGCCGCACGTCTTCTCGATCTGGGTGATGGCGAGATTGAGGGCCTTGCGGCGCTCCTCGGTGAGACTCGGACCTTCGTTCTCGGCCGCCATAAGTGTCCTCGACATGGGTTGGGAGCCTCCCTCCCTGTGGGAGACCCGAATATAAACCGAAGCTGGGACTAGCGCCATCCCGGGCGGAACGCGTCTTCCAGGTGCTCCAACTTCGTGTCCACGATCGCGATGCAGTCGAAGCGGTACACGTCCGACGGCCGCCCGCAGCGGTCCACCCACACGCGCGCCGCCTTCACCAGCTCCCGCCGCTTCGGCCCCGTCACCGCCTCAAGCGGGCTGCCGAACGCCGTGCCGCGCCGCGCCTTCACCTCCACGAACGCCACCAGGTGACCCCGGCGCGCCACCAGGTCGATCTCGGTGTGCCCCACCCGGAAGCGGTGCGCCGCGATCACCCAGCCCTGGCTCTGCAGATAGCGCATCGCCTGCTGCTCGGCGACGAGCCCGCGCTTGTGGCGCTCGTCTTTCCACGCCGCGGGATCCGTTCTGACGCCGCTCCGCACCAGCGCAACCTAACGGGGCGCCGACGCGTCGCGTAACCGAACTATCGCCGGTGGTGCCCTATCAACGCGGAACGCGGAAGTCGGAACGCGGAACAGTGCGCTGAGCGTCGCCGCAGCGAGCGATCTCCCCCTGCTGTTCCGCGTTCCGCGTTCCGAGTTCCGCGTTTAGTCCCTCCCACAAATCTCATCCAGCTCTTCCAATCCCACCAGCACATCCCGCGGCTTCGACCCATTCGCGGGTCCCAGGATGCCCGCCAATTCCAGCTGATCGATTATCCTCGCCGCTCTCCCGTACCCGATGCTCATGCGCCGCTGCAACAGCGAGGTGGAGCCGATCTGATTTTGGATGCACACCTCGGCGGCCTGCCGGAACAGATGGTCGCGCTCGCCCAGGTCCTGTCCCGTCTCCCCGCGCTCCTCCCGATCCTTCGCCTCGTCGATCGCCGCGATTTGCTCTGTGATTTCGTGCTTGGCTTTCTCCGACGCCTCACTGGGGTGCTTGCGATACCACTCCATGAGGCGCTCCGTCTCGTCGGTCGAGATGAACGCCCCCTGCACGCGCATCAGTTCGCTCTTGCCCGGCGGCAGGAACAGCATGTCCCCGTTCCCCAGCAGGGTCTCGGCGCCGTTCTGGTCGAGGATGGTGCGGCTGTCCACCTTGGCCGAGACGCGGAACGCGATGCGGCAGGGGAAGTTGGCCTTGATCAGCCCGGTGATGACATTGACCGACGGACGTTGCGTCGCGAGCACGAGGTGGATCCCGATCGCCCGCGCCTTCTGGGCGAGGGTGGCAAGGGGGGTCTCGATTTCTCCCTGCACGGTGAGCATCAGGTCGGCCAGCTCGTCGATGATGAGCACGACGTAAGGCAGGACGCCGCCCGAGTACTCCGCGTCCAGCGGCAGCTCCTTCTGAGGTCCGGCAGGAGCGGCAGGCACTTCGCTCGGCCCCTTCAGCGACTTTTTCTGCTCGACCTTGCGGTTGAAGTCCGCGATGTTGCGCGCGTGGTTCGCATGGAGCAGCCGGTAACGCCGCTCCATCTCCTTCACCGCCCAGTTCAGCGCGCTCGCCGCCCGGCGGTTGCTCGTGACCACGTCATGGCCCAGGTGCGGCAGCGCCCCATACATCGAGAGCTCGACCATCTTGGGGTCCACCATCAGGAGCTTGAGCCGCTCCGGCGGGTGCGTGTAGATGAGGCTCGTGATAATCGTGTTGATGCACACCGACTTCCCCGACCCGGTGACGCCGGCAATCAGCAGGTGAGGCATCTTGGTGAGGTCCGCGACGACGGGCTCGCCCTCCAGGTTCTTGCCCAGGGCGACGGGGAGCACGCGGTTCGTCCGGTGGTAGTCTTCGCCCTCGATCAGTTCCCGGATGTGCACCATCCGTGGCATCGGGTTCGGGACTTCGATCCCGACCGCCGCCTTGCCCGGGATCGGCGCCACGATGCGCAAGCTCTGGGCGCGCATGGCGAGAGCCAGGTCGTCGGCGAGCCCCGCGATCCGCCCGACCTTGACCCCCGGTCCCGGCGCGACCTCGTACTGCGTCACGACGGGCCCCACGGTGCGGCCGGCGATCGCCCCCTCGACCCGAAACGTCTGCAGCGTCTCGATCAGCTTCTGGCCCATCTGCTCGATCTGCGCGAGCCCGGCGTCGGCGTCTTCGGGCGGGGCGGGGGTCAGGAGATCGATGGGAGGAATCAGGACGCCTTCCGGTACAAAGACCGGTCGAGCCGACGGCGGCGTCTTGAGCTTCCGTGTCTTCGGGAGCAGGGAGCTGGGAGCAGGGAGCGGTTCTTTCCGGGGTACTTCGGCTTGCGGCTCAGCACGCTTAGCCCTGGGCGGCGTCGGCTTTCCTGCTCCCTGCTCCCTGCTCCCTGCTCTCAGCATCGCGAGCGGATGCCATCCGACCGTTAGGAGCCCGAGGGCGGAGAGCGCGAACAGCCCCACGAGCACACCGCCCGCCGTGCCCAGCGTCTGGTGCACGCCCCGGGCGAGGAGCCCCGGGACCCGGCCCACCAGCTGCTGCGTCGGCGTCCAGGCGGTGTAGTCGCCCGGGAAGGTGGCGCCGGTGACGGTGCCGATGCCGTAGGGCAGCAGCAGCACGAGTCCCACACCCAGCACCGCGGCCCGCCCGGCGGACAGGCTGCCGAGCCGCTCGAACGCCGCGAGCGCCCACCCGATGCCGAGCAGCGGCAGCAGCAGGGCGCCGACGCCGAACACGCGCCACAGCTGCGATCCGACGGTGCCGCCCCAGCTCCCCGTGAGGGGAAGCCGCAGCAGGGTCAGTCCGAGGAACAGCCCGATGACGAGGGCGCCGATCCCGACCAACTCCTGGCGCGCCTTCCGGTTCATGTGATGCGGCGGTCCGCGTAGCTGGGGACGACGGTGAAGCGGTCCGGCTTGGCGGCGAAGCGCACGTCCTCGGCCAGGTCCGCCTCGGCGAGCTGGCGCGCCGCCTCGGAGCCCTCGAGCGCCTCCGTCCAGGTCGCGACCGCGTCGGTGAGGGCGATGGCCGCGCGGGCGGCATCATTCAGCTCGAGCCGCTTCACGCCCCGCCGCACGGCCTTGATCAGCCGGCCCGCGGTGTAGCCGTCTTCCACCGCGAACTGCTTGTCGCGCCCCGCGCACAGCACCACCAGCTCGCCGCGCTGCTCGAGCACGGCGCGCGCGCGGGCGGCGAGCGCCCGGAAGTTCGCGGGCGCGCCGACCAGCACCGGATCGCCCCCCTGGGCCGCGACCAGCGCCGGGGTGCCGTTCGTCGTCGCCAGCACGATGGTCTTGCCGCCCACCGCCGCCGCGGTCATCTCACGCGGCGAGTTACCGAGCGCGAACCCCTCGATCTTGAGGCTCTTGCGCTCGCCGGCGAGCACGACGCCGTCCTTTTCCAGGTTCGAGGCGAGCCGCACCGCTTCCTCCGCGGTCGCCGCGGGAATGATGGCCTTGGCGCCGTTCGCGAGCGCGGTGATCACGGTCGTCGAAGCGCGCAGCACGTCGACGACCACGACGCCCCGGCCGGTCAGGTCCCCTGGGTTCAGGCCGAGCGGTGTGAAGAAGACGTCGATTCTCATGACGGTTGCAGCAGCTGGGGCTCGCGTTCGAGGAACTTCGTGTCCACGCGGCCGGCGATGAAGTCGGGGTGGCGCATGACCCGACTGAGAAACGGGATGGTCGTGGTCACGCCTTCAATGATAAACGAATCGAGCGCCTGGCGCATACGGGCGAGCGCTTCCCCGCGGCTGTTGCCGTGGACGATCACCTTCGCGAGCAGCGAGTCGTAGTAGGGCGGCACGGTGTAGCCGGCGTAGATGTGGGTGTCGACGCGCACGCCCGGCCCCCCCGGCGGGTGGTAGGCGGTGATCGTCCCGGGGCTGGGCTGGAAGTTGCGCGCCGGGTCCTCCGCGTTCACGCGGCACTCGATCGCATGCCCGCGCAGCCGGTGGCCGTTCATCACGAGGGAGAGCGCTTCCCCGGCCGCCACGCGGATCTGCTCCTTCACGAGGTCGAAGTTGGTCGTCATCTCGGTGACCGGGTGCTCGACCTGGATGCGCGTGTTCATCTCCATGAAGTAGAACGCGCCGTCCTCGTCGAGCAGGAACTCGATCGTCCCGGCCCCGACGTAGCCGATCGCCTCCGCCAGCCGCACCGCGGCATCGCCGATGTCCTGGCGCAACGTCTGATCCACGGCCGGGCTCGGCGCCTCCTCGATGAGCTTCTGGTGCCGCCGCTGCACCGAGCAATCGCGCTCGCACAGGTGCATGAGCTTCCCATGCGTGTCGCCCATGATCTGGAACTCGACGTGGCGCGGCCGGGCGAGGTACTTCTCGATGTAGACCTCGTCCGAGCCGAACGCGGCGAGCGCCTCCTGCTTGGCGAGCGCGAAGGCCTGCGTGAACTGATCCGCGTCGGTCGCCACCCGCATCCCCTTGCCGCCCCCGCCGGCCGCGGCCTTGATGATCACGGGAAAGCCGATCGTCTCGGCGAGCTTCACCCCTTCGTCCCCGTCGCCAATCGGCCCGGGCGAGCCCGGCACCGTCGGCACGTTGAGCTTCTGGGCCAGCTTGCGCGCCGCCGCCTTGTCACCCATCTGCCGGATCTGCTCTCCGGTGGGGCCGATGAAGGTGATGTTCGACGCCTTCACGATGTCGGCGAACTCGGCGTTCTCGGCGAGGAAGCCGTATCCCGGGTGAATCGCGTCGGCGCCCGTGATCTCGGCCGCCGCGATGATGCGCGGGATGTTCAGGTAGCTGTCGCGCGACGGGGCGCGGCCGATGCACACGTCGTCGTCCGCGAACCGGGTGTGCAGGCTGTCGCGGTCCGCCTCGGAGTACACCGCGACGGTCTCGATCCCCAGCTCCTTGCACGCACGGATCACCCGCAGGGCGATCTCCCCGCGGTTCGCGACCAGCACCTTCTTGAACATCAGGGTTCGATGTCGCCGCGCAGGCCCGCCGCGGCGGTGCTGCCGCCGAAGGCCCGGCTCTCCCCCGACTCGACGCCGGACACCTTGAGCGCGAATTCGCTGGGATTGGTGGCGTAGAAGATCGCGCTCTCGTAGCTGATCATCCCCTGCTGATACCAGTAGAGCAGCGACTGGTCGAAGCTCAACATCCCGTACTGCACCGAGCCCTGCGCGATCAGGTCGGGGATGCTGAGGGTCTTCGTCAGGTCGCGCATGTTCTCCTGCACGGCGGCCGTGTTGATGAGCACCTCCGCCGCCGGGATGCGGCCCTGGCCGTCCTTGCGCGGCACCAGCCGCAGCGAGATCACCGCCTGGAGCGCACTGGACAGGAGGTGGCGTACCTCGTCGTGCTGGTGCGGCGGGAAGAAGGAAATCACGCGGCTGACCGTCTGCGTGGCGTCGGTCGTATGCAGCGTCGAGAACACCAGGTGCCCGGTGTCCGCCGCCTTGAGCGCCGTGTCGAGCGTCTCCATGTCGCGGATCTCACCGATGAGGATCACGTCGGGCGCCTGGCGCAGCACGTGGCGCAGCGCCGAGTTGAACGACAAGGTGTCGTTCCCGACCTCGCGCTGTGAGATGTTCGCCAGGTTGTCGCGGTGCAGGAACTCGATCGGGTCCTCGATCGTGATGATGTTGACCCGCCGGGTCGCGTTGATGTGGTTGATCATCGCCGCGAGCGC